>Ga0233449_1000013_pt1 | contig 266169 bp, 245 predicted proteins | sample SI_124_October20_FD_183012 | JGI IMG/M metagenome (GOLD analysis project Ga0233449, IMG submission 183012) | Seawater microbial communities from Saanich Inlet, British Columbia, Canada - SI_124_October2016_200_MG | ecosystem: Environmental > Aquatic > Marine > Inlet | place: Canada: British...
ATGTGCCGTTTGTTATGGGTTACGAGACATATTTAGATGCTGTAGAGAAGTTCATCACACGACCATGACGTATACAATCTACCTCACGCTCATCATCATCACGGTCGTCAGTTTCCTTTTTGGGAAATGGTTGGATTACTTAAACGATAAAGCCAAATCACCTGAACTACCGAAGGAAGCAGAAGGTATTTATGATGAAGAGCGTTACAAGACTTGGTTGGCCTATGATAAAGCCAATAAAAGAGTAGGGGTTCTTAGCTCGTCCATTGGTATCATCATATCCCTTTCGCTGCTAGTATTTGGAATTTTCGGATGGCTCGACGTTCAAATCAGACCGTACATTTCGAACCCAATTCTGTTGGCGCTTGCATATTTCGCTGTTCTTGGCATTGGATCCAGCATCATTTCCTTCCCGTTTTCAGTATACAGAACTTTTGTAATTGAGGAGCGGTTTGGGTTTAATAAGACAACGGTCAAAACCTTCATTCTTGACATGATAAAAGGAACGGCACTGGCCATCGTCATCGGTGGTCCATTGAGCGCTCTGATCATTTGGCTCTTCTATGAATTGGGAGAGTGGTTTTGGTTGATTGCGTGGATCGTAGTAAGTGGTTTCTCCTTATTCATGACCATGTTTGCCGCGAGTTGGATCATGCCTTTGTTTAACAAGTTCACTCCACTTGAAGATGGCGAGCTGAGAACGATGATCGAGGACTACTGTGACAAGGTCGGATTCAAGCTGAACAATCTCTTCGTCATGGATGGATCAAAGCGCAGCTCTAAATCCAATGCTTTCTTCAGCGGTCTCGGACCCAAAAAGAAGATAGCTCTCTACGACACCTTGATGGAGACACAATCCAATGAGGAGATCGTTGCCATCCTTGCACATGAAATTGGTCATTACAAGAAGAAACATACACTCCAGTCATTGGTGTTATCAATCCTTCAAACAGGTGTCATGTTGTACTTGCTAGGCTTGTTTTTAAGAATGCCTGAATTCTCGCTCGCACTTGGAGCGGGGGAGATGAGTTTCCATGTGGGCATTATCGCCTTCGGCATCATCTTCAGTCCAATCAGCACCGTTATTGGAATTGGCATGAACATGCTCAGCCGAAAAAATGAGTTTGAGGCTGATGCCTTCGCTCGGGAAACTTATTCTGGTGAACCGCTGGCTTCTGCACTGAAAACACTCACCGCTGAAAACCTGGGTAATCTGAAACCACACCCGTGGTATGTCTTTGTGCACTACTCGCATCCTCCTGTGTTGAAGCGGTTGGAGCGATTGATTAGGTAGGCTCTTCATACTGGATGTAGATCAACATGCATCAGAGAAATCCATTATCAGACTGACATTGTTTGATGGAACAACTTTGAGCCGCCATCTGATCAAAGAATAATCTCCTTATTCCCTACTGATTTTCAATTAATTGTTTATACCTTTGCCGGCCCTTTAAAAGTGGGTTGCCGATGGCCCAAACAGTAGAATTACTCTTGTCTTCATCGGTTTAGACAGGATACAAAGATTTGCCAAATGGCTAAAAAATCAGAGGAATCAGCTCCTAAAGCTGAAGAAGCAGTAAAGCAAGAAGCGACTGCTACACCAGAAACTCCCGCTACCGAAGCTCCAAAAGAGGAAGCTAAAGAAGAGGTGAAAGAGGAGAAATCAGAAGTTATAGCGTCTACCGAAGAGAAGGAAGCAGAAAAGAAGCCTGCCGCTAAAAAGACTCCTGCTAAAAAAACAACAACTAAGAAAGACGAAGTAAAAGCTGAAGCGAAAGCGGAGGATAAGTCCGAGGCGAAAGCTGATGATGCGCCTGCGAAGCCAAAGCGTACTCGTAAGAAGATTGAGAAGCCTGCTGAGGTTGCTGAAGAAGCACCAGCCAGCGAAGAAGCTCCTGCTGAAGAAGCAGAAGAAGTTCCTGCTCCTGTTGTTGAAACAAAAGACTTTAAAACTCGACTCAAAGAGTTTGACTGGACCAAGCTTGACAAGAAGTCAGAAATTTACGCTGCTGATGAGCGTGAGAAGATGGAGAAAGCTTATGATGAGTCTCTAACATCAATCACTGAACACACCGTTATTGACGGTACTGTCGTGACGATGACAGCTCGAGAGATCGTTGTAAACATTGGTTACAAGAGTGAAGGTGTAATCCCTTCAACTGAATTCCGACACAACCCTGATCTTAAGATTGGAGATAAGGTTGAGACTTATGTTGAGAAAACAGAAGATCAACAAGGGCAGCTGGTTCTTTCTCACAAGAAAGCTCGTATGATGCGTGCTTGGGAGAATGTGAACGAGGCGAAGGAAACTGATAAGATTGTTACAGGATTCGTCAAGTGTCGCACGAAAGGAGGACTCATCGTGGATGTGTTTGGATTGGAAGCATTCCTTCCAGGTTCACAAATCGACGTGAAGCCAATTCGTGATTATGACATCTATGTTGGAAAGAACATGCAATTCAAAGTGGTTAAGATCAACCACGAATTCAAGAACGTCGTAGTATCTCACAAAGCATTGATTGAAGCTGAAATCGAACAGCAGAAGGTTGAGATCATGCAGAAGTTGGAGAAGGGACAAGTTCTAGAAGGAACTGTCAAGAACATCACGTCATACGGTGTATTCATCGACTTGGGTGGAGTAGACGGTTTGATACACATTACAGACTTGAGCTGGGGACGAATCAATCATCCAGAAGAGGTTGTGCAGCTTGATGAGACCATCAACGTTGTTATCCTTGACTTTGACGATGAGAAGAAGCGTATCGCACTTGGTGTGAAGCAGCTTCAGGATCATCCATGGGATGGGTTGAACAAGGAGATGAAGGAAGGCGATACCATTAAAGGTAAAGTCGTTGTTCTTGCTGATTACGGAGCATTCGTTGAAGTAGCTGCCGGAGTTGAAGGACTTATCCACGTTTCTGAGATGAATTGGTCACAGCACTTAAGAACTGCGGATCAATTCTTCAAAGTAGGAGATGAAGTGGACGCGAAAGTGATTGCCATCGATCGTGAAGAAAGAAAGCTATCACTCAGTACACGTCAACTTACGCCTGATCCATGGGCCGATATTGAGAAGCGATACCCAGTAGACAGTAAGCACACAGGTAAGGTTACGAACCTTAGCAACTTTGGTGTTTTCGTTGAGTTAGAAGAAGGAATCGACGGTTTGACTCACATCTCTGACTTGAGCTGGAGTAAGAAGATCAATCACCCATCTGAGTTTACCAAGGTAAGCGAGGACATGGAGGTTGTTGTTCTCGAAATTGACAAAGAGAATAGAAGGTTGAGCCTTGGACACAAACAAATGGAAGAGAATCCATGGGATGTGTTTGAGACGGTCTTCACAATTGGTTCTGAGCACCAGGGAACGATTACATCACGGAACGATAAAGGTGGCGTAGTCAATTTACCATATGGTGTTGAAGGATTCGCTCCAAGTCGTCACTTGACTAAGGCTGACGGAAGCAAAGCTGCTGCAGACGAAGTACTTGAATTCCAAATTATTGAATTTAGCAAGGATGCCAAGAAGATCATCGTCTCTCATACGAAGACGCATGATGCTGCTGGAGGCGCAATTGTCGATAAAGGCAAGAAGCGTACATCTAAGCCAAAAGGTGACAACCGAGCTGTTAAGAAGATCAATGAATCCATCGAAAAGACAACCCTTGGTGACTTGGGAGTTTTAGAAGGATTGAAAGATCAAATGGAACAACAAGAAAAAGATTAGTCAGATAGACTTTCCATATTCTTTATACAATAACGAAATCCTCTTCTTCGGAAGGGGATTTTTTTTGCCTCTTCGTAGGCTATATTTGCCCACGTAATGGACATTAGAACGCTCTTGGACCATACCGCCCTCAGTCAGACACTCGACCGTCTTGCATACCAGATTTATGAGCGGCACCTTGATTTTGAAGACGTAGCCCTCGTTTCTCTTCAGCCCCGTGGTGTTGAGCTGGGTCGAAGAGTGCATGAACGACTCAAAAAACTGAGTGGAGAAGAAATGATCCATCACGGTGAGTTGGACATTACTTTTTATCGGGATGACTTTCGACGGCGAGACGGTGTTTTGGTTCCAGCCAAGACGAACTTAGATTTCTCCATTGAAGGAAAAGAAATCGTATTGATCGACGATGTTTTATTTACGGGAAGAACAGTCAGAAGTGGCTTAGATGCTCTTCTGGATTTTGGACGACCGGCGAATGTTGAATTGCTCGTCCTCATCGATCGACGATACAGTCGTGAGCTTCCTGTTCAGCCTGACTATACCGGAAGAACTGTAGATGTGGTGAAAGACGAACGCGTTCAGGTCGAATGGAGTGAAAATGATAAGAATAACCGAGTAACCTTATTTAGTGAGCAGAATGACTAGTTTGAGTACAAAGCATTTACTTGGAATCAAGGACATTACCCTTGAGGACATCAACCTCATTTTTCAAACCGCTGACAACTTCAAAGAAGTAATTAACCGCCCCATTAAAAAAGTCCCATCCCTGCGCGATGTGACGATTGCCAATGTCTTTTTTGAAAATTCAACCAGAACCAAGCTCAGTTTTGAGCTAGCTGAAAAGCGATTAAGCGCAGATGTGATCAACTTCAGCGCCTCGTCGTCAAGTGTCAAGAAAGGGGAATCACTGGTAGACACTGTCAGCAACATATTAGCCATGAAGGTGGATATGGTTGTCATGAGGCATCCAAATCCAGGAGCTCACATTCATCTCGCACGTCACGTTGATTGCAGCATTATCAACGCTGGTGATGGAGCGCACGAGCACCCAACACAAGCACTTCTTGACGCCTATTCGTTGCGTGAAAGAGTTGGTGATCTAAAAGGATTGAAAATATTGATTGTAGGAGACATTCTCCACTCCAGGGTGGCGTTAAGCAATGTATTCTGTCTCCAAAAGCTGGGAGCAGAAGTGAGAGTTTGTGGACCTGCAACGCTTATTCCAAAACACATGGAATCATTGGGAGTGAAAGTCATGCTCAACTTTGAAGAGGCACTCAAGTGGTGCGACGTCGTTAACATGTTGCGCATCCAAATGGAAAGGCAGGATATTCAATACTTCCCAACACTCCGAGAATACACGATGCAGTATGGCCTCAGCAGAGAGTTATTGTATAAAGTTGGGAAGAAAGACATCGTGGTTATGCACCCTGGGCCAATCAATCGCGGAGTGGAAATAACCAGTGATATGGCGGACAGTGAATTCAGTATAATACTGGATCAAGTTGAAAATGGAGTGGCCATTCGAATGGCCGTGCTCTACCTTCTTGCTGGAGATGCATCCTCGAATTGATCGTGGTCTATACCTATATTTGCTAGAACCAGAATCTCCATCGCCATGAGCATTTCTACGGACACAACAGATAATTACGCAATCATCACGATCGATGATGATAAGCTAGGCGGTCTTCTTGCTCCAGATCTTAAAGCCAATTTCGTTCAGTTAGGAGCTGATGGAACAAGAAATGTCATCGTAAATCTCGAGAATGCACGTTATTGTGATTCTTCAGGGTTGAGCGCTCTTTTGGTTGGTAACCGGTTGTGTGCAGACGTCGGCGGAACTTTTGTTCTGTGCTGCTTAAACGACATGGTCATGAAGCTGATCCAGATTTCTCAATTGGAGTCAGTCTTGAATATTACACCCACGAAACAAGAAGCCATCGATTTTATCATGATGGATGAAGTAGGCCGCGAGCTTGACAATGAGTAGCGTATGAAAAGAATTTTTACCCTCCTTGTTCTTCTCTCTTTCATGTCACTCGGCTACTCCCAATGCGAGCCCGATACGACTCAAACAGAACTGTACACACCAACCGAAAGTGAAGGATTGCCTCCAGGTGAAGTCACCATTCCTTACGAGGCAATAATTTCTCTAAATGTTCCAGTTGATACGACAATATTAAATATCACCGCGACGGTTGATAGCATGGTCTTGATTGACGTGACTGGACTTCCTCCGAGCTTTTCGTATGACTGCAACCCGCCGTCTTGTTCCTTTCCAGGAGGAGAATTTGGATGCATTTTAGTCAGCGGTTTGGCTTTGGATAATTCAGAAGCGGGATCATGGGATATTGAAGCTGAATTTGTCTTTTACGCTAAAGCTCCTGGTTTTCCAGCAACGACTTTGCCATACACCTTGACTGGATATACGATTGAGCTGGATAGTGTAGCCGTCGGAATTCCGGAAATTGATACCAGAAATCTCGAATTTTTTATTGATCCCAATCCAATAACCAAAAATGCCAAGCTTCAGTTTGAGCTTCCGCAAAATGGATTGTACAATGTGAAGGTCTATTCGCTTCTCGGGGCAGAAGTCGCAAATCATACTTTGCAAGGGAGCAAGGGAAGAAATTATTTCGCTCTAGGTGATTTTAGCGATCGTTCGGGCGTGTATTTCGTTTCACTAAAGCAAGCCAACTACAGTCGGTCGATGAGGTTCGTGGTACGGTAAAGGATGTCACGTCAAAAATTCTCAACTACAATTCTCGGAAGCAACTCGGCATTGCCAGCAAATGGCAGAAGGCCCACAGCCCAACTACTCAATGTAAATCATCATTATTATCTGATTGATTGTGGCGAAGGCACACAAATGCAATTGAGAAGGTTCAATCTAAAAATGCAGAGAATCAAGGTGGTATTTATCTCCCATTTACATGGGGATCACTACTATGGACTACCAGGTTTTCTAAACAGCTTGCACCTCTTAGGCCGAGAAGCGCCCTTAAAAATTTATTCGCCTCCAGGCCTCAAAGAAATCTTTATACTCTTGACCAAAGCAGCGAATGGCAGACTTGGATATCCAATTGAGTTTATTGACTTGGACCCAAAATCATTTGGTAAGGAAAAGCGAGAAATCTATTCTGATGCAGAATTGCATGTGGAAGCTTTTTTATTGAAGCATCGCATACCATGCTTTGGGTACCTGTTTAAGGAACAGACCAAAGAATTGAGCTACTTGCCAAAAGAAGGGGAGAAGCGCGGTGTGAAGGTTGCTGATATTTCAAATCTCAAGCGTGGACAAGACATTGCCTTGGAGAATGGTGATATCCTTGATCATAAGCTTGTTACATCACCATCTCTCGATCCGCGGAGCTATGCATTTTGTACCGATACGCTCCCGTTAGATTCGACATCAGAGCACGTTAAGAATTCGACATTTCTCTACCATGAGGCAACCTTCTTGGAGGCTGATCGAGTTCGGTCCAAGGAAACCTATCATTCTACGGCTAAACAGGCCGCTACAGTAGCGAAGAACGCCAAGGTGGACACATTGGTGCTCGGCCACTATTCGGCTCGCTATAAATCGCTTGAAGATCATTTAAAGGAGAGCAAAGAAATCTTTGAGAATTCCGTTCTTGCAGTGGAAGGGGATGAATTAGAATTTACATGACCTGTTTTTGTTAGGAATGATTCTTAATAACTTCGAAGCAATTAATGAATAAAGCCATCAACATATTTCTCGCTGACGCTAGCATGCTCATCCTAGAAGGCTTGAAGAATGTATTTGCACAACAAAAAGATCTTCAAGTCGCAGGGGAGGCGTTGAATCCTCAGGCAATGCGAGCATCATTTGCTAAAGAGAGAATTGATGTGCTTCTCATTGACTATACCTCAGGGGAGTTTACGCACAAGGACGTTCTAGAGGTATTAGAAAAACATCCCGATTGTTCCGTTGTCGGTATATCTGATCGGTGTGAGGTCGATGAGTTGAAGGAATTGTTGGAGCATGGAATCCACGGTCACTTAATGAACGACTGCGACCGAGAAGAGATTCTTGACTCCGTGAGATCAACCCACAATGGCGATCGCTTTTTCTGTGGAAAGGTCTTGAACCGGATTAATGAGAGTGAGGGAGAAGAGTCTGAGCTTGATTGTGAACCAATTCTGATTAGCGAGCGAGAGGTCGAGATTCTAAGATTGATTGCCACTGGATTAACCGCGAAGCAAATTGGTGAAAAACTCCATTTGAGTTTTCATACTGTGGTTACCCATCGAAAAAACATGATGGCTAAACTGGGGATAAAAAATACCGCGGGTCTTATAATCTATGCCGTAAAGGAGAACTTGATCAGTCCGAACAAGTTTCTGTTCAGTTAATTACCACGAGATAGCATCGTCTGCGCCGAGAAGCATAAGCGCTTCTGATAATTCACCTTCCGTCTTAAGGTCGGAGCTCTTCTTTGATATTTCTAGTCCAGCTCGATAAATCTTGATCGCTTCCTTTTCCTTGCCCTGTTGTTCGAAAAGTCGTCCGAGCTTGTAATATGCTCCAAGATAATTTTCATCCTTAGCGAGCAAGTCTTGAATAGTTTCAATAGCCATCTTGAGATTACCGTCTTTCTCGTACTCGAGAGCAGCAGCGTATTTTAGAAAGGAATCATCTGGATTGGTCTCCAGCATTTCCTTGATCAGTTTAAGACGATCATTGATCATGATGACAAAAAGTTTTGTGAAAAGTACTTACAACTAAAGGAAGAGGAAGAGGTTTTAACGAAGAAAAGATGAACAAGTTATCAAATCTCTCGCTCGTCCAATTTGTAGATAGTCGGATAACTCACAACCCCAGCGGCTAGCATCTTCATTTGGAAGGAATTATTGCTTTCCATCTTCTGAACATAGTCATGATCGTTCACTTGGAAAAGCATGGTGACCAAACCTTCGTCGTCGACTCCTTGTAGCACATGGGTAACCTCAAAGTCCTTTGATTCACCTGTCCCGTAGTCATCTAGAAAGGCTTCCTCCCATCGTTCGTAGTCAATGACACTGAAACTCATATACATTAGAATGGAGTCATCAGCATTTTCGGTGTATTCAAGTTTTTGACGCATCCATTGAATCTCAATATCACCTTCAACACCAGCAATTTGCATCGAATTTTCAAGCATATCAGAAGTGACATAGCCTTTGGCTTGAGAGACATTTTCGATCGACGTCAAAACCATGGCGTACTTCTTGTCCACCTTTCCTTGATAGACTTTGATTGTTTTGATGCCATGATTCAATCGAATTTCTTCCGAGAGATCATAACTCGCCTTCCAAACATCATAGTTGTCAACTTTGTGGGAGATGATTAAACAGGTGTCATAATCAAAGTCATGCGTGAATGGTGTGCTAGAAAGGACATCCTCGACAACTACTTCCGCTTCTTCCTTCTTCACCTCTTCAGCACAGGATGCTACTACTAGGAGCAGACCAAACAATACCAACCACTGACCGACTTTTCTCATGCGCCAAAAATAAAATATAATCCAAGTGAAGATTCCTACGTCGTAATTTTAAAGGATGAAAAGGTTGGTATTGGCCTCATTCATTTTCTTAGTGCTATCTGGATGTAGGAAAAATCGGGAGGTTGTTGTCATGGGGGCGATCACCGAGGGGTATATTGGACATCCTGTTTCTGGGGTCTCCGTCGAAATTTCTTTTTCGGAACTACGCAACGCAACCTACTCTCTCGGATACACCATTTTAGGCACGGCGACTACCGATTCAGAGGGTGCCTATTCCTATGCATTTGAACGAGTTGCAGCCGTAAATTACCGAGTTCGTTGCACTAAGGATGGTTACCTACTCCATGAAGAAATTGTTCACACCGATGACTGGAGAGTGAAGACTGAAAATATGTTGGACATCGAAATGTTCGTTGAATCATCCTTGAATTTTAGGTTAGTCAATACCTCGCATCCTTCGTCTCAGGTTCTCCTTCGCTTAGAGGAGCATTCTCAGGGCTGCGACTTTTGCTGTTCTCATGACGCTACAATCAGAGTGGCAGGTATAAATGATACATCCTTTTCTTGTAATGTGTTCGGGAATCAAATGATCGAGTACAAAACCACGCAGATTACAGATGTAGAGGCAATCGAAAGAGTCTACTCACTCGATGTTGGTCCGGGAGAAAACTCGATATACATCGAGTACTAGCTTATTTGGTAGTTGCGGAACCTTCTTCTTGGACGATATCGTACAGCTCCTGATTTACCACTTCAGAATTTACCAGCGCCCCATTTTCTAGTTTCTGAACGAAATAAAGCTGACCCGTGTAGAAGTGAGAGTACGTTCCGTCATTTCCGTGACCCGTATATTCAATGGTTTGGATCGGTGTTCCTTGAGGATCTTGAAAATTCCATTTCCCAACCTTTTGGCCTTCAACATATTGCTCATTAATGTAGACACTTCCATCAGGATGGTAGAAAGTACCACTCCCATGAAGTTTACCCTTTTCCCAATTCCGTTCATAATTGAGATTTCCTCCTGCACTGTAGACCTTTTCAGCACCTACGCGGTTTCTATTTACATTTTCATGATGAACAGAAGAAATCTGCCCATTTTCATAATGGTTTGTAATCACAAAACAGCTGCACTCCTCATCAAAAGTCTCAGTAAGACCTTGTGCTAATAGGGTTGAAGAGAGGGACACGAGAACGACAAAAACAATTGACTTCATACGGAAAGGATTCTTTCACAAAGTTAGACGTTGAGCCGTTGATTTAGATGCCTTAGAATTGGTTCGAGGCTATTTGACTCAAAAACTTCATAGTCTGCCTGCTTTCTGAACCATGTATACTGGCGTTTGGCATAGTTTCGAGTATGTTGCTTGATCTTGGAAATAGCCTCATCTCGCGTCATAGTATCAGCTAGATGATCGAAGATCTCTTTGTAGCCAACGGTTTGTAGCGCATTACAATTCTTCCATTTCTCAAGCGATTCAACTTCTTTCTCGAGCCCACGATCCATCATCTCATCTACTCGGTTGTTGATGCGCAGATAAAGCTCTTCACGAGGTGGAAGAATGGCCAAACGATGAACCTGAAAGGACCTTGATTTGAGTCGACCTATCCTAAGTTCGCTGTATTTTGACCCCGTGTCGTCAACACATTCAAGAGCACGTTGGACCCTCATTCGATTTTGGAGGTCGACTTGCTGATGATAGTCAGGATCAACTTCCTCAAGTTTTTGTTGAAGATGTTCCAATCCATGGCTTTCAAATATGGAGTTCCACTTTTCTCGCGTTGAAGTCTTGGTTCTAGGTAAGTCGTCAAACCCATGAACAACTGCATTTACATATAGCCCAGATCCTCCAACGAGCACGGCCACGTTATTTTTCTTGAAGTATGCATCGAGAAATGCCAGGGCTTCATCTTCGAATTGACCAGCGCTGTAGTTTTCATCTGGATCTAGATGGTCGATGAAATGATGTTTGACTTCATTTTGTTCCTCCAATGAAACTTTGGCGGTGCCAATATTCATTCCTCTATAGAATTGACGGGCGTCAGCACTGATGATTTCTGCTTGGAATTGCTTGGCAATCTGAAGAGAGAGGGAGGTTTTACCCGAAGCCGTTGGTCCGGATATGACAATTAAGTGAGACATGAAGTCTAATATTCTTCTCCGCTGTATTCTTGGTCAGAATCCATGAGCTTGAACATGTCGGCAAATTCATCATGTTCTTCGTCATCGGCCAAAGAAACTGTTTCAATGTCAAAATTTAATTCTGGAGACTTAGAGCTTTGTTCTGGAGCGTCTCCAAATGCATGGAGGATTCGAGGCAAGATGATGTTCTTGTCGACTGTTTTAACTTCAATCACGTCGATGAAAAAGCACCACATTAGGAAGAAGTCAAATACATAGACTAGTTTTTGATCCTGTTCGTAGATAACTTCGCCAACCTTGCACTCGTGCATGAGAAGGATCGTTTCTCCATTTTCGGAACGTTCACCCATGTCCATCAGAGTGATTTCTTGCCCTTTTTCCCAGTCTTCGTTACTGACATAAAAGGAAGCCATCTCTGTATTTTCAAAGGCAAAGGCCTCTAAAACTATGTCGTGAAACTGTTGGAAGTTTTGGTCAACACCAATTTCGATGTCCCTAAACACATCGTTGTCGTGATCGAGTAAAATTCGGAAGTGAACTACTTTCTGCACTTGGTTAACATTAGGTCTTGACGGGCTTGAGGTTGAGCTTTTTGGCTTCTTGAAGCATGAATTCCATTGCTCCGTCGTAGCTATTCGCGATATCTCCTTCTAGGATCGCTTCTCGAATAGCTATTTTCAAGATACCAACCTCTTTACCAGGTTTTAACCCGAAGATATCCATTATCTCCTTACCATCGATTGGGGGCTGCCAATTCTTTAGGCGATCTGTTTGCTCCACTTCTGCGCATTTTTCCCTGACAATTTCAAAGTTCTGAAGGTATCTCTGAACCTTGGATTCGTTCTTTGATGTAATGTCCGATTCACAGAGAATCATGAGCGCGTTAAGGTCTTCACCAGCTTCAAATATTAACCTCCTGATTCCTGAGTCGGAGACTTCTTTTTTGCTAAGAGCAATGGGTCTCAAGTGTAATCGCACCAACTTCTGCACAAGTTTCATCCTGCCGTCCATCGGCAGCTTGAGATCACGAAATATCCTAGGAACCATCTTAGCTCCTAGATCTTCGTGTCCATGAAATGTCCAGCCTTGTTTCGGATCGTATCGCTTAGTATCTGGTTTCGCAATATCGTGGAGAATTGCAGACCAACGCAGATACAAGTCATCACTCCGTGTGGCTGTATTGTCCAAGACCTTCAGAGTATGGTAGAAATTGTCTTTGTGCCCTTGGCCATTTCGCTTCTCGACCCCGTACAACTCAACCATTTTCGGAAAAATGTGATGAAGGAGCCCAGTTTTGAATAGCAGTTTGAATCCGATGCTAGGAACAGGAGAACAAATAATCTTATTGAGTTCTTCAATGGTGCGTTCTTTAGACACAATGGAAATTCTCTCGGCGTGTCTTTCAATTGCTTCCAGTGATTTCTCTTCGATTGTAAACCCCAGCTGTGAAGCGAAGCGAATTGCCCTCATCATTCTCAACGGATCATCAGAATAGGTGGTTTCCGGCTCCAATGGTGTAATGAGCTTTAGGTTTTCAATGTCGCTGATGCCGTCGAATGGATCCTGGATTTCTCCAAAATCCCCCTTGTTTAAACTGATAGAAATCGCATTGATGGTAAAATCACGGCGGGCACGATCTTCTTTAAGCGTTCCATCTTCCACAATGGGTTTCCTGGACTCGGTTCGATATGATTCTTTCCTCGCCCCAACAATCTCGATTTCAAGATCGCCATGCATAAACATCGCCGTCCCAAAGTTTTTGAAGTAGCTCACTTTGGTGCCCTGAAGTCTGTCTGCAAGATGATGAGCGAATTCAATTCCACTACCATCCACAACAATGTCTAAGTCTTTAGAACCTCGGCCAATAATCAGATCTCTGACATATCCACCAATGATGTAGACTCGACAGCCGTACTCAGATGCGGCGTCCGAGATGGTTCGATAAATAGGTTGATCAATGAAGGTTTTTATTTCTTCCGCGGTCATGGATTCGCAAAATTACCGGTAAATGAGTGACCTGTGAGGCTTATAGCAATGATTCATATAGCTCATGATAGTTCTGAGCCATGAGCGAGTTGTCAAACTTCTCGGCATGGAGCTTTCCAAGCGCAATCATCTCATTTCGCAGTGTTGAATTGGCAACAACGGATTCCATGAGTTTCGGCAATTCATTCGGGTCGCTGTAGTATCGGGCGCTGTCTCCGCCCGTTTCTTCTAGGCATGAACCAGTCTTGGCAATTACTGGAACCCCGCAGACCAGTGATTCCAAAACGGGCAACCCAAAACCTTCATACTTGGATGGATAAACGCTCAATTCGGCTCCTTGAAGAAGGGCAGGAAGCTCCTTAAAACTGACATTTGGAAGCTGTTTGACCGTCGTGGCGTTTGAATGCTGCGAAAGCAAACTCGATATTTTGTTGGCATATTTTCTTGCTTTTCCCACAAGAACAAGATCATGAGATTCACTGAGGTTCGATTCCAGAAATGCCTTGACCAGCTCCATTTGATTCTTCCTTTCTTCGATTGTGCCAACACTGATGAGGTAGGGACGGTTTATTCCGTGGTTTTGACGGACAGATTCAATTTCCTCTTCAGTACGTTGGACGTGAAAAGACCGATCGCAGCCTTGGTATATCACGTGAAGCTTTTCTGCATCCACGTCGAAATACTCGAGGATGTCCTGTTTAGTGCGCTCACTGATGGCGACCACGGCATCCGCATCCTGTAACGACTGTTCAACTTTTCGTCGGTATGTTGAGCGATCGAATCGAGGATAATATTCTGGAAACCTCAAGAAAATGAGATCGTGGATGGTGACCACAGACTTGCAATTTCCTTTTTTGATCGACCTCGGAAGTTCGTTGCTCAATCCATGAAAAACATCAATGTTATGGTCCTTGACCACATTGCCAAGATGAATGCTCCTCCACCAGCTGCGCATGAATGAGGGGATTTGACCGGGAGTTCGGATTTCAAACTTACCCGTCAGGAAGGGAGAGGTCCGATGATTGGCCGTGGTACGTGGTGTGTACAAGATGAATTCATCTTCTGAAAACGAATCTGCCACAGCCTGAACCATGGTTCTGCTATAGTTGCCTAAACCGCTGTGATTTAGAAAAAGTCGTTTGGCATCAAATCCTATCCGCATATCGTTATACTGCGACCTGAAAATCTCTTAGAACGTTATTAAGTGATGTTTTTTTGTCGGTGCTTTCTTTTCTCTGACCAATTATCAAAGCGCAAGAAACATTGAACTCACCAGCTGGGAACTTCTTCGAATAACTCCCAGGAATAACGACAGATCTCGCTGGAACTCTTCCCTTCATTTCAATGGGTTCCTCACCGGATACATCAATAATCTTTGTCGATTGAGTGAGAACGACATTTGCTCCGAGAACGGCCTCACTTTCCACATGAACTCCTTCAACCACGATACACCTTGATCCGATAAAGGCATTATCCTCGATGATGACTGGAGCGGCTTGAACCGGTTCTAGCACTCCGCCAATTCCGACTCCACCGCTCAAGTGTACGTTCTTTCCAATTTGGGCACAGCTACCAACAGTTGCCCACGTGTCGACCATGGTTCCTGCATCCACGAATGCTCCAATATTGACATATGACGGCATCATAACCACACCCTTTGAGATATAGGCGCCGTATCGTGCAATTGCATGAGGGACTACTCGAATTCCTTGTTCAGCGTACCCAGACTTCAATTTCATTTTGTCGTGAAATTCAAAAGGCCCAACCTCGATCGTTTCCATTTGCCGAATAGGGAAGTAAAGGATGACACCTTTCTTCACCCAGTCATTGACCTTCCATCCTGCTGACGTGGGCTCAGCGGCCCGCAATCGACCTTTGTCAACTTCTTCAATCAACGTCTCGATGGCTTTCACTGTTTCACCATCTTTCAAAAGCGATCGATCTTCCCATGCGGCAGTGACCGCTTTTTCCATTAACTCGTAATTCATTGCCATTTACTAGGATTGATTCTCCGCCTCAAAAATAGACTTTCATCCAAGCGTGTGAGACAGCATACATTTGCACGATGGGTAGAATACTCTCAATCGATTTTGGAATGAAACGTTCGGGTCTTGCGCTTTCTGATCCACTTAAGATGATCGCAAACGGTCTAGACACAGTGGACTCCAGAGAGTTGCTCGATAAGGTGCTCGAATTGGCTTCATCTCAAGATGTTGAGACCGTGGTGATCGGACATCCAAAGCGCATGAGCGGAGAGGATTCAGCTATAGAAAACAACATTCAAATATTCATTCAAGAGTTGCGAAAGAAGACTGATACTCTAAATGTTGACAGGATGGATGAACGATTTACAAGTAAACTCGCGCTGGATTCAATGATCAGGGCGGGCAGCACAAAAAAGCAGAGAAGTGACAAAGGTCTCATTGATAAAGTGAGCGCGACGTTAATTTTGCAAGAGTATTTGAACCAGGATAGATGATATTACCGATTGTAGCATACGGAGACCCAGTCTTGAAGAAAGAAGCTGACGAGATCGAGGAGAGTTACCCGAAACTGAAGGAGCTGATTGAGAACATGTTCGAAACCATGAACGGTGCGCAAGGTGTTGGATTGGCGGCACCGCAAGTAGGGTTCAGCATCCGACTGTTCATCGTCGATACTTCACCTTTTGCTGAAATGGATGAGGATGAAGAACAGGATGAAAGCGAGGAAGAGCTTGCGAAGCTCAAGGGATTCAAAAAGGTATTCATCAATCCAATTATCTTGGATGAGGAAGGTTTAAATTGGAAATTCAATGAAGGATGTCTGAGCATTCCTGGAGTTAGAGAAGAAGTATCAAGACAGCCAGAGTTGACCATTGAATACTTCGATGAAAACTTTGAGTTGAAGGAAGAGAAGTACGACGGTCTGATTGCAAGAGTGATCCAGCATGAGTACGACCACGTGGATGGCGTGCTGTTTACAGATCACCTGAATCCGATTAAAAAGAAGTTCCTCAAAAAGAAACTCGATAATATTTCGAAAGGAATTGTTGACGTCGACTACAAAATGAAATTTCCGAAAAAGAGATGAGATATACATTAATGATCACAGTGGCTTTGAGCTTATCTGCTTGTTCTGGTGAAGAAAATAATGCGGAGAAATCTGAGGTTTCGACCGTTCAGACGGCAGAAGAAAGGAGAACAGAGGTTGCCGCCATGGAAGCCGAGTTTCGTGGAATAGTTGCCACTCCAAATAGTCAGAAAGCAAAAGCTTTGACTGAACGCATCTTACTCCGATATCGAGACTACATAAGCATGAATCCACGGGATTCTATATCGGCCGAATACTTGTTCAAGGCAGCTGATTTGAGCCTTGGGGTGGGGAATCCAGAAGGTTCAATCACGCACATCGACCGATTAATTACCGATTTTCCGAACTTCCGGAAGGCACCTGAAATGATGTTGTTCAAAGGATTTGTGTACGAAGTGCACTTGAATCAACACGCTAACGCAGTGAAGGCTTATCAAGCCATGATTTCTCGATATCCAAATCACCGCTTGACGAATGACGCGCGAGCTGCAATTGACAATTTGAGTCTGTCTGAAGAAGAATTGTTGGAGAAGCTTAAGAAAGCAGAAGAAGCACAGAATCCGAGCTAATCAGAAATCTGTTAGGAGTTCTTGAAGTCTATTCTGGAATGCAGCTCGATCTTCAAAGGTTTCAATGATGCCAGACTGAACGATGTGAACGTTGGCGGTCTCTTCGCTTACCATAACCGCCACAGCATCCAACTCTTCACTTATTCCCAACGCGGCTTTGTGTCGCATCCCGTAACTGGTTTGGTGGTTGTGTTTCTCAGACAGCGGAAACATGCATGAAGCTGATATCATCTTGTTGCCTCGAATGACCACCGCACCATCGTGAAGCGGGCTGTTTTTAAAGAAGACACTTTCGAGTATCGCCGCATTCAGATCTGCATTGACCTTTTTACCGCTGTCGATAATGCTCTGTAAATTTCCTTCTCGTTCGATAGCAATGAGCGCTCCGGTTCGGCTAGAGGCCATGCTGAAGACAGCTTCCGAAATAGCGTGAATGTTCGTACTTAGTTTGCGCTCTGATTTTCCAAGCCATGTCCACAAACCACCACGGGCTCCGATGTTTCGAAAGAATCCGGAATTACCAATAGCCAGGAGAAAGCGCCTAATTTCTTGTTGAAAGACGATGATCAACGCGATGACCCCAACGTTGATGAACTGTCTAAAAATCTGACTCATCATCTCCATTTCAAGAGCGGTGACGATCAACCAGAGTAGGTAGATTGAAAGAACTCCGAGAAATATTCTCACCGCGATGGTTCCTCGAATCAACTCGTAGAGCTTGTACAGTAAAAAGCTAACGAGAATGATGTCGACGGCATCGAGTATTCCGATTGGGAGGAAGCCAAATAAATCCAATACGCCCATCGCTGCAATATTAGACTGAAAATCGATTGCCAATAACCAATCGTCAGTCTTCAATTATCAATCGATGGTATATGGGATAACCTTGAATGAACTTGCCAACCTATTGAAAATTGTCAATTGAAAATTGTCGATTGAAATAGAATAGAGAGTTCTTATACAAGTATCAATTAGTTCAATCCATAATTCCGATGTGAAATTTACCTTTGTGGTCAAGAAATTTAGAATACCAAAAACAATATAAAATGGGTGTATTAGTAGGAAGACAGGCTCCAGGATTTTCGGAGAAAGCGGTGATTAATGGCGGAGAAATTGTTGGCGATTTTTCATTAGAGCAATACAAAGGAAAATACGTGATACTATTCTTCTATCCAAAAGACTTCACCTTCGTTTGCCCAACTGAGTTGCACGCATTCCAAGAGCGTCTTAAGGACTTTCAAGACAGAAATGTCGAAGTTGTTGCTGTATCAACCGATACAGAGCAAAGTCACTGGGGCTGGTTGCAAATGCCAAAGAGCCAAGGTGGAATTCAAGGAATCACTTACCCCATTGTAGCTGATACAAATAAGACGATCTCAACTGCATACGATGTGCTTGCTGGGGAGTATTACTATGATGAGAACGATCAGCTTCAGGCTGAGGGGTCGATGATTGCTTATCGTGGATTGTTTCTTATCGACACAGAGGGAAAGGTTCGTCACCAGTTGGTGAATGACCTACCATTAGGAAGAAATGTAGACGAGGCGATTCGAGTAGTAGATGCACTTCAGTTTAACGAAGAGCACGGCGAAGTTTGTCCAGCGAACTGGAGCAAAGGAGCTGATGGAATGAAAGAATCGCACGACGGAGTAGCAGATTACCTAGCTACGCACTAGTACTTTTTCATAGGTTGGTTAATTGAAGGTCCCGTTTCGACACCAGTCGAGGCGGGACTTTTTAATTCGAGGATTCCATATTTGCAGCTAATGGAACTTCAAAAGCGTATCGGCTACTTTCTTGGACCGGGACTTTTCTTAATTCTCCTTTTCAACCCATTCGGCATGGACCCGCTCAAGAGTAAAATGCTTGCGGTGGCCGCTTGGATGCTTTCATGGTGGATACTTGAAGTGGTTCCAATCTACATCACGGCCATGTTGCCCATGGTCTTTTTTCCTGCACTTGGCATCATGGATGTCAAGGCCACTTTCGTTCCATATGCCAACCCCATCATCTTCCTATTTCTGGGTGGATTCATCATCGCATTAGCCATGGAAGAAAGGCGGCTGCATGAACGTATAGCTTTTGGGTTGATAAGAATTACCGGCACACGACCTAAGCAGATTATTCTTGGCTTTATGCTGGCCACCGCTTCAGTTGCCATGTGGATCAGCAATACAGCCACGGCCGTGATGATGCTGCCAATCGCCATTTCGATTTTGGCAATCCTTGATGAGAAAGGGGCGCCCGAAGCGTTCAAGAAAAGATTCTCGCTATTGCTGATGCTTGGTATTGCCTACGCAGCCAACATTGGAGGTACGATGACGCTAATTGGAACTCCTCCTAATCTGGTTTTCGCCGGATACTTCTTCGAACGATTCGGCTTAGACTTTGGTTTCGCTGAGTGGATGATGATCGGGATTCCAATCGGCTCCATTCTTCTCGTTAGCGGTTTCATTCTTCTGACTAGAATAATTTACCCAATCAGTGCAGATGAAATCGAAGGCGTCAAAGAGCTATTTCAATCGAAATGGCAATCACTTGGAACAATTGGAAAAGCTGAAAAGAGAGTGCTGGCTGTATTTTCACTCACAGTCATCGCTTGGATCTTGGTCAACCCAATTAATGCATGGGTAGGAGAGAGGATACTAAATAACACCAATGTTGCGATGTCTGGCGGACTCTTGATGTTTCTTGTGCCGGTCAAATGGAAGCAAGGTGAATTCATCTTACACTGGAAATCAACCACCAAACTTCCTTGGGGAATTCTCATTCTCTTTGGAGGAGGATTAAGCTTGGCCAATGGACTCGATCAAGCAGGTATTATAGGAGACATCGCAAATTGGGTGTCCTCTTCCGTTACGACGAATGCGCTCATTCTAATGCTTGGACTGGTTGCTCTTTCCCTCTTTCTGACGGAAATAATGAGCAATGTGGCGTTGGTTACGGTTCTGCTTCCGGTGATCTTCGAGATAGCGAAAGGAACAGGAACCGATCCGCTTCTTCTAACCATTCCCGTGACGCTAGCGGCCAGCTGCGCCTTCATGATGCCGATCTCGACTCCACCCAACGCCATTGTTTATTCGAGCGGCCACATCAGCGTTCGTCAAATGATGAAGGCAGGAATATGGATGAACTTGATTGCGATTGTGATTATCGTGTTGTTGTCCTGGGTATTGCTTTAAAAGAAAAACCGACTTGCGAAATGAACTAGAATTCATTCTGCGAGCCGGTCTCGACAATTTGGCTGAGGCTAATCTAGCTTCCGCAGCCTACGCAATCAATCATGGTATCCGTTGGTTTGGTCCCATTCATCTTCATTTCTAAGTTGTGGATCCTGTCTCTCGTTTCCATGTCGTCGAACATGTTTCCCGTCAAATTCGAACGGAGCGTCTCGATTTCCTGTTGTAGTTGTTCCATAAATTACATTGATTAGTGAACTCTCTAAACTAGGGGAGGATTGGAAGAATTCGATGTGATCCCCTTGACAGTTTTGCAGAATGAATTGTGAATTGCGATTTCAATAAATCACAATCTCATCCGCGAAAATGTATCCATCGCCATTGTGCCAGCCACATTTGTGGTCGGTCGGACATTCTCCCATGTTGTATCCAATTACCTTGATGAATCGAGCATCAAAAGCCTCTTCGTGTTTGAAATCATGGAGGATAATACCCGGATCCAGATGATGAATCGTGTTGTCGATGCTGCTGAGTAATTCAAAGTGCTCACCATCTTTGGAGGCAAAGAATTCCACTTTGGTGGGCATGAAGATCCAAGAGTTTTCATCTTGAAGGAAAGTGATGCTGATCGATTCGTGAGTTTCCACCGTGCTCAGGTCAATAACAGCTTCCAAATTGACGCTGTCATAGCCTTGCCAAGCACCCGTTCTAAAGTCATCTCCGCCCCGCATAAAGTCAATCAACGCCATTTCACCGCCCGCAGAGTAATACGACTCATATTCAGTCAGTAGTTCAATAGATCTATTCTTCGGGATTTTGAAGAATTCACTTTTCGCCTTGATACTTTTTTGTCCACCCTTTTCAGACCACATGTACAGCTCAGTCGCTTCATAAAGAGTAATCGGGTAATCGTATTCTGTTCCAATAGAGTCGTCTTCGGTAAAACTGTACTGAATCATACAATCACAGGCAGCATAGAGCTCTACTTGAGTCGAATCTGTAAACGTCATATCACCAAGAAGCAGGGAAGGAATTGGGAGCGACTGATTTTCGATTCTCGAAACTGGACGGTGTTGCGGTAGCACTCCAAACTCAGAAGGGGCGCCGCCCATAATTAAAGCCAATTCACCACCGTTCATGATGTCTGAATGCTTCAAGTAGGAATAGGAATGAGGATGACCATTGAGCGATCCATTTTGCACGTAGATGTTGTTCGGGCTGTTTTCCGCTGCATTGATCGTGAAGTCATTTCCATTTTCGAGATGAATGGTTGCATTTTCAAACCATGGACTTCCTAATATGTAATCCTCGGATCCGGGCGCCACGGGATAGAACCCCAAAGCACTCATGACTAACCAAGATGACATTTGGCCACAGTCTTCGTTGCCTGAAAGCCCATCTGGCTGATCAGAGTATAGCTCATCCATGATTTGACGCACCAGCTTCTGGGTCTTATCCGGCCGACCAACATAGTTATACAGATACGGAATGTGATGGCTTGGTTCATTGCCATGTGCGTATTGACCAATCAAGCCTGTAATGTCGGACTGGGTTCGTCCTGTGGTCTCACTGCTCGCATTAAACAATGCGTCCAGTTTTTCTTCTGCTTTTTGATCACCACCAATCATGTCGATCCACGTATTGACATCCTGGGGAACATAGAAGCTGTATTGCCAAGAGTTGGCTTCTGTATAATGGAAATTGACTTCAGCTGGATCAAAAGGAAAGAACCAGCGATTGTTGTCTTTGGCCCGCATGAAACCAGTGGTTGGGTCAAACATGTTTTTGTAGTACTGCGCTCTATCGTAATAGGTATTGACAACACCCTTTTTACCTATCGCCTCGGCCATTACCGCAATGGTCCAGTCGTCATAGGCATATTCCAGTGTTTTAGAAACGCTCTCTGATTCTTTGTCCATTGGAATGAAACCATACTGTCGATATGCATCAATTCCCAATCTCGTCTGCATCGAGCTGTGCAGCATGGATTCGAGGGCAAGGTCTTCATCATATCCCCGAATTCCTTTGATATAAGCATCTGCGATTACCGGAACGGCATGATAGCCGATCATACAGCTAGTATAGTTACACGCCAATTCCCACATGGGAAGTCTCCCGCCTTGCTGGTATTGTTTCAAGAACGTGTTGATGAAGTCGTTCGTTCGATCCTGTTGAATGATCGTGTACAATGGATGTGTGCTCCGATAAGTATCCCAAAGTGAAAAGACGGTGTAGTTCGTGAAGTCTTGATCTTGATGAATCTCCAAATCGGTTCCTCGATATCGCCCATCCACATCGTGATGAAGATTTGGCGCAATCATCGTGTGATACAATGCCGTGTAGAAAACACGCATTTGTGATTCGGTTCTACCGCTGACTTCAATTTTGTTGAGCTGAGTTTCCCAGGCTTCTTTGGTTTCGTTTCGGACCAGTTCAAAGTCCCAATGAGAAACCTCGGCCTCTAGGTTTCGTGATGCTCCGTCTTCATCGACCGCCGACAGCGCCACTTTGACCAGGAGTTCCGCTCCTTCACCGAAATAAAGAGCCGCCTTGGTTCCCAAGCTGTCTTCAAGAATCTCTATCGAGATGATTGGATGATCAAACGCCATTTTGAAAAAGACATATTGATTCTGTGCCCAAGCCTTGCTATGTCGATGACCGATGATCTCAAGGTCACTGACCTGCTCGATGTCCGAGCTAAGCACTTGATCTCGATGCGCTAAGTCGATCATTAAACGGCGATCCTGAGAATCATTAAAGTAATACCTGTGAAAGCCAACCCGGTTCGAGGTAGTTAATTCCACCTCAATGTTGTGTTTGTCGAGAACGACATGGTAATAACCCGGTTGTGCAAATTCTGTTGACTTCTGAAACACAGAGTTATAGCCAGGTTGACCAGTCGATCCATTGTTGAAGAACGTCTCACCAGAATATGGCATCAAGAGAATGTCGCCATAATCGGAAACTCCAGTCCCGCTGAGATGCGTGTGACTGAAACCATAAATGATTGAATCGGAGTAATGATAACCAGAACAGCCATCCCATCCAGTAAGTCTTGTATCTGGACTTAGCTGAACCATTCCAAACGGCATGGTGGATCCGGGAAATGTATGTCCATGACCTCCGGTTCCAATAAAGGGGTCGACATAATTGAAAGCAGACTTGTCACTACAGGACGTGATTGACAGAATGATCAGTGAGAGAAGTGCTGTTCTGAGCATGAAGACAAAAATGAACATTGCTTTCAATCTTACATAGGTGAAATGCGTCGCAAGAATTCCATTCCTAGAGGGTCGTAAACCTCCGCTTCCACCTTTAGTGGGAGGGCTTACAATCAGGACACCTTCCAAATTAATCATTCAGACATGTCGCGCTAATACTTCTAATTAATTATCATTGAGAAAACCAATAACCATTCTCTATGATGACATTATCTTACGACTTAATCTTGCTCGATGTTCAAATGCCAGCAATGAGTGGCTTGGAAGTTGTCGAACAACTGAGAAATGAGGGGATTGTAACCCCGATCGTCATGTCGTCGGCCAATGTTCTTTCTTCTGCCATTTCTGAAGCCATAGAGTTAGGAGCAAACGACTATTTGACCAAACCATTTTCTCTTGACAAGTTCCAGGAAATGGTGAATAAATACACTGATTTGTCTGTCTCTAGAGCTTAATCCAACTTTTCATTGCTGATTGATCGTTGAAAAAGAGGGTAAAACAACTCAATCTGAGGCTGGCTTAATTATTCGCCAAAAAGTGAATCGGGTTCTTATCTTGGCTGCCCATGACCCAAGGAAAAAGTTTCCGCTCCGCTTTCGTCCTCCTCATTATGCTCTTCTTTATGTGGGGTTTCATTACCTCGTTGAATGACATCTTGATTCCGCATCTCAAAGCAGTATTTCAGCTTAGCTACACACAGGCGATGTTGGTTCAATTCTGCTTTTTCGGAGCCTATTTTCTGATGTCAGTTCCTGCGAGTTGGATCATTGAACGAGTTGGTTACTCGAAGGGAATCGTCTTCGGGTTGGTGGTCATGGGTATCGGATGCGTGCTGTTTTATCCCGCATCTATCATCATTTACTATCCTCTCTTTTTGTTTGCGCTCTTTGTGCTGGCATCAGGTATCACTGTTCTTCAGGTAGCGGCAAACCCTTTTGTAGCTGCTGTTGGAGATCCAGAAACAGCCTCCAGTAGATTGAATCTCGCTCAAGGATTCAATTCCATTGCCCATACCATAGCTCCGATTTTCGGAACCTTTTTGATTCTTGCAGATCAAAGCACCGAACTCGCTGAAAAAGCGGAGGCAGTCCAATTGCCCTACATCATTTTGGCCTTGGCGCTCTTTGGTCTCGCGGCTTTCTTTCGATTTGTCAAGCTTCCGAACATTTCACATGATGCGGAAGAGGGCGGAGATAGTTCGAGCATTTGGCAGTATCGCCACTTGGTATTTGGCGTGGTCGCAATCTTTCTCTATGTCGGAATTGAAGTCTCAATCGGTGGCTTTTTAGTCAACTTCTTTGGCGAATCGAGTATTGCAGGAATGTCTGAAGAAGTGGCGGGAAATTATGTTTCCTATTACTGGGGAGGCGCCATGGTTGGACGCTTTATTGGGTCGGCCATTCTTCAAAAGATGAAGGCGCAAACGCTTCTCGCAATAAGCAGCATTGGAGCACTCCTCCTTGTTATCACCACACTTCTCACCACGGGTTCCGTTGCCATGTGGGCGATACTCTTGGTTGGATTATGCAACTCAGTCATGTTCCCCAACATATTTACGCTTTCCATCAAAGGAGTAGGTAAGCACACTAGCAGAGCATCTGGACTTTTGGTCATGGCCATTGTTGGCGGTGCAATCATTCCAGTGATTCAAGGCATGTTAGCGGATAGCATTGGAGTGCAACCATCCTTTGCAATCGGGCTTATCTGTTACGGATATGTACTGTTCTACGCCTTGAGAGGATATCAATCCAAAACTGAATCGTAATCAGCGGAGAATGCGTGTTGGCCGGAGCCAACTTCAACCTTATCTGAACCATCCGGTAGATGGATCGTTGCGGTTGTATTCGCGGGAATGGTTACGTTCAATAGAAATTCCCCATCCACGATCTGCCACTCACTTGAGATGTAGCCATTGATTGACTTATAGCTCGCTTTTGCATGTGTAAGGTCACCACCCGGTTGAGGCTTTATCGTGATATTCTTATAACCATCTTGACTTTGAATACCTGCAATGTTCGAATACATCCATTCAACCACAGAGCCGTAGGCATAGTGGTTTAAAGAATTTGTGCTATCAGGATTGATACCATCTTCGAGCGAATAACTATCCCATCGCTCCCACATCGTATTGGCTCCATTCTTAATTTGATGACCCCAAGAAGGATACTTGGTTTGGAGTAGCAGAGCATAGGCAAGCTCGGTTTGTCCATTCGCGCTGAGCGTAGGCAGAAGTAAATTGGTGCCAAGAATTCCAGTGCTCAAGGTGGTGTCACGATTGACAATGTCGTCGACTAGATTGGAGAGTACCAGTTCTCTCTTGGAATCACTAACCAAGTCAAAAGCCAAAGCCATTAGGTATCCCGTTTGAGTTCGTCCTTTTACAAATCCGCTGTCGTCAATCAAACTGTCGTCGAACGCTATTTGGATGTCGGATGATAGTTGACGGTACTTCGAAACATCATCATCTTTCCCAAGGGCATCGGCGATGTTAGCCATTATATCACTTGTTCTTTTGTAGAAAGCCGTGGCGATCACGTCTTTCGGAGTCTCGCTATCTACATTTTGCCAATCTCCATAACTGCCACGTTTTCCGATGAACGCATCCGATGTGTCATTCAGGTAGTTCATGAATTGGGTCATCTCTGGATAGTATTTTTTGAGCATTTCTACATCTCCATACGCCTCATAAAACTGCCAAGGACAAATAATCCCTGCATCTCCCCAGCCAGCAGCCACGCGTTTGTAAACCCTGGGGGCCGTACTAGGCAAGCGTCCGTCTTCGAACTGCCCGTCAAATACGTCCTGCATCCACTTGGTGTAGAATACAGAAATATCCATGTTATACGCAGCGGCGGGTGTAAACACTTGAGCATCTCCGGTCCAGCCTAAGCGTTCATCCCGCTGAGGACAATCAGTCGGAACTTCAAAAAAGTTTGATCGCTGACTCCACAAGACATTCTCGAAAAGTTGGTTGATCATGGAGTCTGAACATGTGAATTCTCCTGTTCGTTCTAATGAAGAGTGGAGGACAATTCCTTTAATGTTTTCGGCTGTTAGTTCGCCTGGGAATCCGCTGACTTCTACGTACTGGTATCCGTGATAGGTGAATCTGGGTTCCCACGTTTCTTCACCATCACCTTTCAAAACATAAGTGTCCGTGCATCTAGCGGTTCGAAGATTTCTGGTGTACAAGCTGCCATCATCGTTCAGTTTTTCACCGAAACGCAAGACAATGCTGTCTCCGGCAGTCCCACTGACCTTGAGCTTGGCCCAGCCGGCGAAATTTTGTCCCATGTCCACGATGTACGTGTCATCGCTGTTCTTATGAATCGAAGCTGCTTCCATCTCTCGAATCTGCACAACTGGATTTCCGGGATAAGTTTGAAGGATTCCGGCATATTCCGGTCCAATATTCACGGGTTTCCAACTTGTATCATCAAAACCATTTTCATTCCATCCTGTAGTTTCTAATCGGGCATCGTATGTCTCGCCGCCTTGCATGTCTGATTCACGGATAGCGCCATAAGATGCCTTCCAGCTATCATCTGTGAGAATGACCTTATTGGCAGTGCCGACTCTCATGTGAAGCTGAGCACGAAGCCGAAGTCGATCACCATAAAATTGCTGACCTCTAATACCAATGACCCCAGCGTACCAGCCATCGCCCAATACAGCCGCGATTGTGTTTTTTCCCTTGCGTAGCAACTTCGATACTTCATAGGTATTGTAGTATAGCCGCTGATTGTAATCTGTCCATCCAGGCGTAAACTGATCGTGTCCGACTCGATGCCCATTAATATAGAGCTCGTATAAACCGAGAGCCGTGGCATGAACCAGCGCCTTCGTAGGAGCTTCGTTTAGCTCGAATTCTTTCCTCAAATAAGGAGAGGGTAGAGGTCGGTATGGTTTGTCTTGGGACATTCCATTTGCCCATGCTTTCGAAGGGATGGATCGATCATTTAAAGCCTTATCATAACCAATCCACGAAGCCTGCCATTCATTGCTGTCGAGAAGCCCAGTCGTCCACCTTCCAATATCGCTCCATGTAGATTGCGCCTTGCTTTCGTCCCAGATCCGAATTTTCCAATAGTAAGTGGTATTTGATTGAAGGTCAGCTCCATTGTATGGAATTCCAGTTGTTCGATCGGTTACATGAAGTCCAGAATTCCACATATCGACTTCACCTCCATCCAAAAGATATGCGGATGATGCGACCAATATTTGAAACGCCGATTGTTTTCGATTCACGCCTGATCCCGTTATGGTCCAAGATAGTCGCGGTTTAATCGAGTCTATTCCAACAGGGTGACTCTTGTATTCACATCTGAGATTGGTTACACTTAAATCTGATACGGGATCGCCACAGCCGAAAAGAATTACCGCTAATAAAAGTGTTATGATGAATGAAGGTTTCAATCCTGTGCTATTCTGAAAGTGACAGTTTGTTTAACTCGATATGGGTATGTGGTTTTTCGGCCCAAAGCTTCAATATCCATAGTAATATGCCAACTGTCCATTTTTTTTACCCCGGTAATTTCTCCTGAGGATATTTTGCTGATTCCCTTGTCCTGACATCTACACAGTTGATTGTAGACAGCCCTGGCTTCTTTCAATTCAGCGTTTGCTAATCGAAAACTATCAACTCCCGTGTTGATTTGAAATGCCCATATCACGTGACCTTCCGAATGATTTCCAGGATCCCCAGCATTGTTTGATTTGTACTCGAAAACGGTTGACTCTCCAGCTACCAAGCCGTACAGCTTTTGGAGGTATGGCCGCGCCGTGTCATACTCAATCTGAGAGTTCTCAGAGTAAACAAAACTCTCGATCAGCTTGAATTCTTGAGATGCGGCTGAAAAGCAAAGGCTCAAACTAAGACCACAATATATAAGCGCTCTGATCACGGATTCGTGGTAATGCTGGATCGGTTTTGAACCTCAGTGGAGATTTCAATTGAACGTTCATTAATTCCTTTGATCGAAATATTTTGACTTGACTCTCCAGATACTTTCACCCGCGCTTCTCCATTCGGATGAATGAGTCCTTCAATTTGTGCGCCTGTTACTTGATTCAGATGGATGGTCGGATGGCTGCTCTTTTGAATTCCTTGCCTTGCCATGAAATTGGAAATGTTCAATTCTTCGACATCCTGAACATGCAGTGCGTTCTGCCAATTTTTCTCAACGTCATCTTGGTCCCAAGTGACTTGTACACTATCCAAATTAATGGTACGAGCATTATTAATGTACAGAGCATGATCCGCTCGTTTATCGGGTTTGGTTTCAGCTATCATCCGAAGTTTAACATTCTCAAGGTTGATGTTATGAATCCTCACGCCTTCAGTGCTCTCGATGCGACTTGTTCCCATACCCAAAGCTTTGATATTCTTAAAAGTCACATTTCTTATTTGGCCAATGGACGAATTTTTATTTTTTTTAGTGACATAGAGCCAGATTGGATCGCCGTTTCCCCACCAATTGAAATGACGCCGATTGCAGTCAATGTTTATGTTCTCGAAGCTCACATCGCTCACTGTTCCGCCATCCCTAACAACAATGCTCAATCCGCGGTTTGAGTTGGTGATTCTGCAATTTTTAAAACCAATGTTCTTAAAATTTCCGTGAGTCTCCGTTCCAATTTTAAGAGCAGTGGAGGATGAGGTTAAGTTACAGTCTGAGACAAAAATGTCCTGACTGGTTTGAGGATACCAACTCTTGATTGCAATCGCGTCATCACCAGTTGAGATATTGCAGTTCCAAATCCTAACGGTTTGGCATGAATTTATGTCTATGCCATCTGAGTTTACGCCCTTTTCCAAGCTCGAGTTTATCGTTAGACCGCTTATCATGGCTTGACGACATTTAACCAAATGCACTGCCCAGAAGGGAGAATTGATAAAATGAACACCCTCCAATTGGATCCTGTCACAATTTGCAAATGAGAGTAACCCAACATCCGGTGCAACAGTGTAATACTGTTTCATTTCGACACCTGATTGCCTTGCGTTTTGCGTATGTTCTTTAATGAATCCATCCGTCTTTTTTAGGTCTTCATAAACATGCTCGGCTTGGCCATCAATTTTGCCTTTACCCAAAATGGAAATGTCGCTCGCTCCATTGGCGTAAATTAAAATAGGCCGGATTGCATCAACAAGAGGCATTCTGTAATCTTCTATATTTCTGCTCGCATACAGCGTTGCCGCTGAGTCGAGATTAAGAGAAACTCCAGTTTTCATGACTATTGTTCCGCTCAGGTAGTCCCCGGCTGGAAAGTAAACGGTTCCACCACCGATACGATATATCAAGTCAATTGCTGCTTGAATTGCTTCAGTAGAAAGTCCTGATTTGTCGTTAATGGCTCCGAAATCCATTACGTTTGCGCTTCCCGATTTTGGAAAAAGTGGACCCACTTTTGAAACTTTATTTCGGCCATATTTGAATCGATGCCAACTATTGTCATCGTCTCCTTCACCGTAGATGAGCATGTGTCCACCATATTCGCCACCGTCCGGATCGCAATGGACGATCATCATCCGGCAAGTATCCCAAGGAGTGGGGAGTCGAAAGTTTGGATTCCTAGCAAGGCTCCAGCTAAGAGAAATACGTGCTTCAAGCTTATAATGGAGCAAACCATCGGGGTCTTTTTCAATTGCTATCTCATATTGACACGCGTTTTCAGATAGTGGTTCTTCAATATAAGATTGGTCGCTTGTACCGTGCCGCCACCAAGCCCCATAATCAGGTCGAAGAGTATCCAAAACAAAGGCAAATGCGTGATCGCCTTCACCAAATTTTTCACTTATGGTGTCAGCAGGTGCTTCCATGAACCATGCGATGGCGTCCTTATAATACCAGCGTTTAGGTTCGTGCTTTGATTCTTCAACGTCATAAATATTGTCGATGACTTCAGCGCCTAGATAGATGTAATTCTGATCCCAAGCCATGTAGTAGGTTGCTTCGAGATCAATACCCTCGGGGTCTTCATTTTCCTCGACTGTTAAGCGATTTCGTTTTGGGTTGTACCACGAACTGCGCTTAACCCGATCAATATTCCAAGCGCCATCAGAAAATGCACTTTCCTTCCACTCATCGAGATTCCCATCTATAATTGGAGCATCGTAGAGGTAGGGTAATTCTTTCAGGCCACCTTGGGAGAATGCACCTTGGTAGACGAGGAGTATTGCGAGGGAAATGTAAAATTGAAATCCTTTAGAGTTGGGCATAAGGTCTTGACCAGAATTCTCCGAATTTAGCCATTGCATCCCATCGTATATTTAGCTGCTTGCATATGAAGCAAAACATTTGGTATTCAGCATCTTCATTTAGTTCCCTATTCAAGGTTCGGGCTATTAGTGTTGGTCTGGCATTGTGTGCTGTTTCATGCGCATCAGATGTGTCGATCCAAACTGGAGGTTCCATCCATTTATCCGAAGATCATCCGCATGCAAATATTACTGGCATGTTGCTCGCTTCACGTTTCACATCTTTTGAAGACTTACAACAATGTGTGCAAATTCATCATTTCAATGACCAAGCAGAGATGAAAGGCTTAATCGGTAAAAGACCGACCGTGATATTAAGGCACACAAGTGAATCAGTGAACGTAGTAAGTGTTTTGGAAGGCGGAGTTGATCAAGATGATTTTAGAAGGGCAAGAGACGGAGGATTGTTGGATAAAGCGAACGTTGCAATGCTCAGTCCATACACCGCCATAAATCGGGACGAATTGATGCGAGTCTTCTATCTATCTCGAAGGCGACACCACCAATTCGGGGCTAGTGATGTTGCATTTTATGACCTCGCAGAGAGAATGGCGTGCAACATAAATGAGAATGAATTCTCAAAGCTTTACCCCAGAGATGCCACTGAAAAAGGCTTTATCAACACATTTAATCACATTACGGCGCAGGCCTTGATGACGACATTATTTTCGGAAGAACTAGCGGATTTTATCGCTGATGTTCATGAACGCTTAAGGCCAGAGTTGATTACAGGCAAATTTTCGAAAGAACAGATTGACGATCTCGATGAAGGTCCTCTTGACAACTATGTTGACATGATCAACAATGAGTGGGGCCAAGAATTGGGTAAAAAATTGAAGCTTAAGTATGGCATTGAACCCGGTACAAAGTGGACTCCAGAATTGCTTGCAAACTATTTGAATGACATACAGAAGTACTATCAGCAATCGCTGAAGATGGAGTTCATTCCGTTTCGTCAAGAAGACTACCTCATTATCCGTTTTTCAGAAAAACTGAACATAGTCATGGGAGACCTGCCCAAGTTTGTGAAGAAGGCTGAGGCTCAATTGTAAAAAGTCAGTCAACATCTACGATCCGGATTTCCCATATTAGGTACTTGCCGAACATAAACTTGAACACAAGTTCAACGTATCTGTCATCCAATCTGGCTTTTACAACGTGCAAAGGATCAACACCTAATGCTAATCGCACATTCTCTTCGTAGCTAAGCGTATCGCTGACATCAATTCCTGAAACAACTTTATACGCCTCCTTAATGCGAGTAAAAACTCCAGACGGATCAGATTCTATTTCTTCTTTCATTGAATTTCTGAAGAAGTACAGTGAATCTCCTTGATAAACTTCAATTCCTGGTGAGACAACGCTCGCGACTGCCTTTCTATCTTCAGATGAAATCAAATTCATCCAGACTTTCGGTGGCGGAATGCGTTCGGTTAAGACATTCGGATAGAAATCATTAGACATGTCGATGATTTTAATTCCACCCAGCGTTTTCATTGGAGTAATTTCTAAGCTGTAGTTTGTGTTTTCATACGACCATTTTTCGCCGTACTCGCCAGCGCTCTCAATTTCAGATGGCACACCCAGAAGTTTCTTGATGTTTTTGGCACTCATGCCCAGCGTCAAATCTTTAAATCCACATGGAAACCCTTCTTTCTTTCCTGTCAATTGAGCCGACCAAATCGTAACAAGGTCATGAGATGCAAATTCGAATATCATATAGACGCTCGTGTCTGGCTCGACCAGATGTATTTCATACTCAAACCCATCTTCGAAGCGGTCTTTCTTCAAAACACCTCTTAAGCTGTTGGAAGGGATTTCTCGAAACTGGCCAAGACTGAAACCGTTCAATGTTGTCACGATCTCTTGGGACCAACCTTCACAACTAATTAAAACACATAGAAATAATCCGACGATCCTAAGCACCATTTGTTTGTCAATAAGCAGTGTAATTGTAAGCATAAAGGATGTCTATCTTCTTATCAATTTCTTTAAATTAAAATTGAGGATGCCAACATTACATTTGTCGGCACAAAGAAGAACGAGATGAGTGAACAGAAGGAACCATTTAAGACTTTGATCATAGGATCTGGACCCGCTGGATATACCGCGGCTATATATGCTGCTCGCGCCGATTTACAACCTGTGATGGTTGAAGGAATGCAGCCTGGTGGGCAATTGATGGACACGAATGACGTAGAAAACTATCCTGGTTATCCTGAAGGAGTGAATGGCCCGCAGATGATGATGGACTTTCGAGCTCAAGCGGCACGTTTTGAAACCGACATCAGAAGTGGATTTGTAACTAAGGTTGATTTTTCTGGACCAGTCCACAAGGTTTGGGTGAATGATGAAGAAGAACTCGAAGCACATTCAATTATCATTTCTACAGGAGCTGCAGCGAAGTGGCTCGGCCTCGAGAATGAAATTCGAATTAGAGATTTGGGAGGTGGAGTATCTGCGTGCGCTGTCTGCGATGGGTTTTTCTACCGTGGACAGGAAGTTGTCGTAGTTGGAGCTGGTGATACTGCAGCGGAAGAAGCGACTTACTTGGCGAAGCTTTGCAAGAAAGTTCACATGGTTGTCCGAAGAGATGAAATGCGTGCCTCGAAAGTGATGCAACATCGCGTTGAAAACACCGAGAATATTGAAATCCACTGGAACACCGAAACTGTTGACGTACTTGGAGAGAACACAGTTGAAGGAGTGAAGGTGGTTAACAACCAAACAAAGGAAGAATCAGTTATTGACGTTACTGGGTTTTTCGTTGCAATTGGACACAAACCGAATACAAAGATGTTCAAAGGCTGGTTGGACATGGATGCTACTGGATACTTGATCCACAAACCAGATTCAAGTCACAGCAACGTGGAAGGTGTATTCATTTCAGGCGATGCTGGAGACAAGGTTTATCGTCAGGCGGTAACCGCGGCTGGCACAGGTTGTATGGCTGCTTTGGATGCTGAGAGATACCTGGCAGCGAAGGGAATTCATTAGGAGATTATTACCGAATAAAAAAAGCCCCGATCAGCAGTGATTCGGGGCTTTTTAATTTATGATTACGCAGTTCTATTGAACGACGATGCGCTCAATGTACGTGCGGCCTAGATTGTCTTTCAAAGTGATGAAGTACAAGCCAGGGGATGAAATATTCAATTGTGCTCTATTGGAGTTTAATTTATCACTGAAGATCAATGAACCAAGTGCGTCAACTACTGTCACACTCATGAGACTAGTCTGACTCTCTAGTGTAACTGAACCTTTCCTTGGATTTGGATAAACGCTAATTAATCCACTGTTCACGCCGCTGATTCCAATCGTAGTGTCAGGACACTCTTTGAAACTCACGGTCACAGAATCGATAGCAGAACACCCAAAAGAGTTCACTACGGTAACTAGGACTGTAACGCTTGTATCGCCCGTTGGAACCGCATTCATATCAACCACAACCGTTTGTGTGCTCTCTCCAGTAGACCAAGTATAACCAGCTAATCCAGCTCCTGCATCGAGTAAAATGGAAGCAGTATCACAAATTACAGTGTCTGTGCCCAATTCGACCGTTGCTTCAGGATTGTACCCAATGTAAATCGTATCAATTCCAATACAGCCTTCTGCCGATGTGACAATTGAAATATAGGTACCAGTATCGCTAACCGAATAAGTTTGGCCTTGTGCAAATGGTAGCCAGATGTAACTGGCGCCGGCTATAAATCCTGCGTCCAAGACCATGGTGGCAAGTGCGTCATCAGCTCCAAGGTCTGGATCTGGCTCATCAAATTCCTCAACGAACACGCCGACTGATGCTGAATCAGAGCAACCGTCTTGATTTGTCTTGATCATATTGTACCAGCCTTCTTCTGAGACTAACAGCGAATTTGATGTTGCACCGCTGACACTATCTCCATTCATGAACCCTTGACTCTGACCTCCATTTTAACCAGTGAGACTAACCACGCCGCCTGGGCAGAATCCTGAATCATTACTAGTTACTGTAACTGATGGTAGGTCGAATGAGTCGAGGAAGAACCCACCTGCGGTGCTATCTGTACAAATTGAATTTTGAATTACACAATTGTAGTAGCCCACTGCTGAAGTTGTGTACGTCTGTGAAGCTGCACCTGAGATGAGCGAACCGTTAAAGTACCATTGATAGCTTGAACCAGCGGAAGCCGTTAACACTGCAGAATCACCCGGACACACGCCGTCCTTGGGACTTGTGATTCCAGGAGTCTGAATTGCCATTCCTTTAACGCCGACAGATGTACTAAATGATGTCGCGACCAACAATCCGTTTGTATCGCAGAGAGCCATCGTTCCGCGAGCGTGATGAGAGACCAAGAAATATCCTTGCCCAACATAAGCAGCAGCGCGGATTGATGTAGGAGAAACACTACCAGTCATTCCGACATTTGCTACAGCATTGGTGTTCAGGTCAATCGATTCGAATGTCAGATTTGATAATGTACCATCCCAGCCTGACCAGTGATACATCTTTCCGTTGTCTGGGCAGTAGGCGATCACCTCTCCGTCACTGCCATTTCCGAGGCTTTGAACGAAAGTCATCGCTCCCGTCGACTGGTTCACCGTGTAGAGGTTTTCTGGATTGCTTGCGCCATCACCAGTAACGGCATACAAGTTTCCTTGTGCATCAAATGCTATTGAAGCAACATAATCACCCATGTCGCCCATCAGTTCAGCATTTCCGTTATTGTCTACGGTCATCAACGAACGGTCAGAACTTGAACTGTGATTCGCAAAGACAAAGATTTCACCATTACAAGGATGTACTGAGAGTCCATTGCATTGGCTCATGGTTCCTGTATTTGGGCTCATCGCACCCAAATTGCTAATACTTCCGGATGAAGTGTCCGCCTTATAAAGGTTGGCATTAGAATTAGAAACCAAGAACATTGGCGACTGAGCGCTGCTCACAAGTGACATGCACAAGGCTACGATTACGAGTGAAAAGGGTAAAAAAATGTTTCATATTAAAACGAGGTTTTTTTTATTACTAGATAGACGCATATGGTAGCAATCGGTTTGATTTCTGCTACATTTGGGCCGCTTAAAGGTAAAATAATGACAAAATCAATTCTATTCTTATTCCCGATTGTTTTAACAGCTCTTGTCTTGAAATCTTGTGGAGAGACAGCCGATACTTTGTCTGAAAATTCAACTACCGAAACGGAGGTTGCTCCGGTCGATGATTTTGAATATTTCTCAGAGCAATTTGCTGATCTAAAGATTGTTAGATATCAAATCCCAGGTTGGGACAATCTGAGCGCTCAACAGAAAGAGCTAGTGTACTACTTATACGAGGCGGCGATTAGTGGTCGCGATATGATCTGGGATCAGAATTATCGACACAACTTAGAAATTAGAAAGGCGTTAGAAGGTGTCATCAATAACTATGCAGGTGAAAAAGGTGGACCCGAATGGAACAATTTCCTAACCTATGCTAAGCGTGTATTCTTCGCCAATGGCATTCATCACCACTATGGTATGAATAAGATTACCCCAGATTTCGAGCAAGCATATCTTGAAGGATTGATGAGCGAATCGGAAGTTTCGTTGAGCGACGAAGCACTACGAGCAATCTTTGATCCTGAATTTGACAATAAAAAAGTCAACCTCGATCCTGACAAAGGCCTCATCAAAGGATCGGCGACAAACTTCTATAGTCCAAACATGACTGAGGCAGATGTAGATGCCTACTATGCAACCGTTATCGACAAGGATGATCCAGAGCCCATTTCATACGGTTTGAACAGCAAGCTGGTAAAGAATGAGGAAGGCTCGATCGAAGAGGTCGTTTGGAAAAGTGGTGGTATGTATGGCGAGGCCATTGATAAGGTGACCTTCTGGCTCGAAAAGGCAGCTTCTGTTGCCGAGAACCAAGCTCAGGGAGATGCGCTCCTATTGCTTGTCGATTACTACAAGACGGGAGATTTGAAGATTTGGGACGACTACAATATTGCTTGGACAAAGGCGACTGAAGGAGATATTGACTACATCCAGGGATTCGTTGAGGTGTATAATGATCCTAAAGGATTTAGAGGTTCGTACGAAAGCATTATTGAAATCACAGACTTTGATGCCAGCGCTAGAATGAACGTGCTGATGGAAAATGTTCAGTGGTTTGAAGACAACTCTTCGATCCAAGAAGATCATAAGAAAGAAAATGTTGTTGGAGTTACTTACAAGGTTGTCAACATTGCGGGTGAGGCTGGAGATGCTTCTCCTTCAACGCCGATTGGTGTGAATCTTCCAAACGCAAACTGGATCCGTTCAACTCACGGTTCTAAATCGGTTAGCCTAGGAAATATTGTTCAGGCATATGCTGGAGCATCTGGTTCCGGTTTAATCGATGAATTCATTCGTACAGAGGAGTTGCGAGAGCGATCTAAAGAACATGCAAAGCTTGCAGGTAAACTGCATACAGCACTTCACGAGGTTGTAGGACACGCTTCTGGTAAGTTGAATGAAGGAATAGGAACGCCGAAAGAAACACTTAAGAATTACGCTTCAACATTAGAAGAGGGAAGAGCTGATTTGGTTGCGCTTTATTTCTTGATGGATCAAAAGCTAGTAGACCTTGGCTTGATGCCCTCTTTGGAAGTAGGAATGGCTGAATACGATTCTTATATCAGAAATGGTATGATGCTTCAATTGAGAAGAATTGAGCCGGGAGAAGTCATCGAAGAGGCGCATATGAGAAATCGTCAACTCGTTGCTTCTTGGGCATATGAGAAAGGAATGGATGACAACGTCATTGAAAAGAAGGTAGTAGAAGAAAAGACTTACTTCGAGGTCAATGACTATGAAAAGCTCAGAGTGATTTTTGGTGAACTACTGCGAGAAATCCAGCGCATCAAAAGCGAGGGGGATTACGAAGCAGGAAAAGCTCTAGTAGAGAGTTATGGAGTTCAGTTTGACGATGAATTGCATCAAGAGGTTCTTGATAGGGCGGAAAATTTGAATATAGCCCCGTACGGTGGGTTTATCAATCCTAGATTGGTTCCTGTAATGGAGGGAGATAAGATCACGGACGTCAATGTCGAGTATCCAGATGATTTCCTCGAACAAATGCTAGAGTACGGAGCCAATTACAGCTTCCTCTAACTAATATTACTGAAATAGTGAAAGGCTCCTTCGGGAGCCTTTCTTGTTAGTACTGAATGATGATGGTGCCTGTGGTTTCAAGAGGTCCTTTGGGATGCTCCTTAAACTTGGCTCCCATGCAGGCGAATTCAGCCTTGGTCAGTAAATATTCATCGCTTGTGGTGCTACCGGTTACTCCAGCCGTCGTCTTGAGAACTGTGCCAGCTCTGTTAACCACAAACTCTACGACCACAACTCCTTTCTTTTGTGTGGCATTGGATAGGCGAGGAGCTTTGATCATCTCCCGATCTACAACCTGGTATTCAATGGTGTATTCACCGTCGGCACTTCTCATGCGCTTTACGGGCGCATCAGAACTAAAGCTTCCGTCGTAAGGAATGTATTCATCGAAAAAGATGGAGCTCACGTCTCGTAACATGATTTCTCTTGGAGAACGATTAATGTATACCATTAATACATCCTCTTGGAGTTGCATCACCACTCCTGTGATCTTTTCGCCGGTCTTTAATACCACACTGTGCTGTGCTTGGGCAGCGCCAAATAGGATAAATGGAAGAGCGAGGAATAACTTTTTCATAGCCACAAATTCTAAACTCTAAGTTCAGGCTCAATTGTGCATGAAAGAATGCCGATGTAGATACTTAGGAAGTGAGCACTGTGGAAAAACTAGTCGTGGGTGTCAATGTCTTGACGGAGTCGGGTAGGGGTCCTTCGAAATTCGCGAAACTGCCTCTTTGTGTAGACCACGAATTCGTACTGAGTCATCGAGACAAGAACATGATCTGGTAGGTTGATGAAGTCAACGAAGTCTTCAAATTCTTCTTCTTGAAGGTCTATGATATCTTGATCGACATACTTCACGAGTAATTCTTTAAGCAGCGACCGTTTCCGATCCTCATTGATGATCTCATAGGCCCTTCTCTTCATACGCTCTTTTCTACTAATCTGATAGTACAGGTAGGTGAGAGGACTGTTTAAGGCATTGATGCCGGTTAGCATGTAATCGCGCTCATCGAAGCCGAGGGTTTGAATGTCTTTTTGAATGGAATCCAATTCTCTGCGGGGGAAGACCGTTACTTCCCGCAGGTTGATTTGAATCGTGTTTAGATAGATTCGAATATTGTATTGTGCCTTAGGCGTGCTGTCGGCAAAAGTGATTTTGTGAGTTTTATAACCAAGCGCACCAATCAACAGTGTGTCCTTTTGGTCGGCAGTGATGATGAATGAACCGTCTTTTGCGCCAAAAATTCCTTGAGCGGTGTTCTTATTGACTATAAGTAGGTTGAATGTAGGATCTTCAGCATGAATCACCTGACCACGAATGGTAACCTGTTGTGCAATGGATATGGCACAGACGCTAAAAAAGATAAAAGTGAGAAGTACGCTCTTCATGTACTGGAGAAGAACGTGTAGTTAGTGTTTTCCTTTTCTGAAAGGGGAGTATCGATTCCTACTTCCTTTTCTATATCCACCACGATAGCCAATAAAGACTTCATAAGCTCCTTGGTAGCCATTCAGTTTGTTGATGTTTCCGAGTGTGACATCGTAAGAAGCACCAATTTGTAATCCGCCAAGGTTAAACATGATTGAACCAATCATATCCGTCAACCAACGGTGGTGGAGGCCAAGACTCATGCTGTATTCTTTTTTCTCTCCAGTCGTTCTCGTTGGCTCAGAGAAAAAGAACACAAATTCGTTCCCGACCATAAACAGATTTACCTTCCCTTGCTTCGTGAAGACAAAGCTTGGACGGGTTGCAAACATGCTTCCATCGCGGATTCGGAATTCAGCGTTTGTGTGCCAGTTGATTCGACGATCAAGCTGAACATTGTTTGTGTCGAGGTATAATGAGTTGTCTGGTCGGTTGAAGTGATACATAGAAATACCGGTTCCAAAATCAGCATTGCCACTCCCATTGAATTGATATTGAATCCCAGTGCTCATGTCTAGATACTGCTTGGTAGCTTCAATCAATGGTTCGTTCGGGTTCTTATAAAGAGCAAAACCTGAACCTACCCACTGGCTATTCCAATAGACATTGTCGTACTTAATTGCACGCTGGCCCAACCCACCTTGGAAACCGACACTCAGACTATGCTCCTCACGAGGGTCAAGGTATTGACCAACCGCTAGACTAACATTGATTCTCGTATTCACTAAGTTGGCATCTCCCTGATCATCTTGGATTGCATTTAATCCGAATCCCCAGATGTTACCTCCCCATGCGTTGATTGGAAGATTGAAGTCAAGGGCAGAGGAATATGTCCGGTATGGTCTTGAGATCACCGCATATTGCTCCCGATAAGAGTTTTGCCAGCGAAACTTAGTTTCCATATTGCCCGTTAAGGCAGGATTAAGGTTCAACGACTGATAATTCTGCATTGATAAATGAGGATCACTTCCTTGTCCAAATACCGCGCTCGAAAGCACGCTGATCGCCAGTATGTAGAGCAGTCTCTTCATTAGTATCTTACCAAGGTTACGTTACCAGTCAACTCTTCTACTACGCCATTTTCAAACGTCACCTTGACATAGTATTTGTATGACCCAGATGCAGCGGGTGCCTCTTTATAAGTTCCATCCCAACCATCGTTCTGGATGTTCGACGTAAACACTTCTTGTCCGTATCTGTTCCAGATTCGGAATTTGAAACCTTTACTTGAGATTGAGTTTCCTCTTACCCAAAGAATATCATTCGTTCCATCTGCGTTTGGACTAAAGATGTTCGGAATTCCTGCGTAGTATGACGAGTCAATATAAACGGCTACTGAATCATAGACCTGACATCCATAATCATCATAATTCGTAACGAAGTATTTTCTAGTTGAAGTAGGGTACACAATAGGATTCGGACAATCGTAGCAGGATAAGTCTTCTTCTGGATACCAGTTGAAATAAGGTGCCGTTCCTGTGACATTGAAACTGGTCGTGTCTTCAAGATAGAATCGACTCTCAATGTTGTCCATGAGTAAGTGTCTATCGGGACCCGCATCAATCGTAGGATGTTTTCCTCCTATATTCAGGACCGGAACATCCTGTTGATTTAACACCGATACGTCATACTGATTAAAGGTGAAGAGCTGTAGACCGACTGTTCCGCTGTCATCCCAACAGTATATCGGATCCTGTTCCATGAAGACGGTGTCAAAAACAGGGAAGAAATCTCTGTGAACTACGAAATGAGTGTCACCCGCTAGCCAGCCATATTGGTTAGTGGTTGAGGTAATGGTATCTACAATTGTCCCAGTAATCGAATCTGTATAAGGATGCCACCAGAAAATCCAGAATAATGAGTCCGTTCTTAAAGATGTGTTGAAGAACTGAACGCATGTTTGACGACAGATTGAGTCGCGTTCGACTTCAAATCTTGGATCAGGAGGTAGGCATGAATCAACGCGGATATATGCTTCTCGGATCAAAGTATCTTCTCCATTGACGTTCTTCACAACCAATGTAACGGCATAGCTGCCAGGATTGGGATAAAGAATGTCAGTTGGGTGTTGGTCTGTAGATGTGCTAGGTACTGCTCCAGGGAATTCCCAATACCATTCTGTAGCGTCAATTGAAAGATCTTGGAAGACCACGGCAACACCAGGGCAAATTACCCGGCTGCTCACATCAAACCTCGCTTTTGGAACTGGACAATTAAGAACGGTCACCCAATCGTGCATGGTATCAACACTGGTTCCAGCGCCGTTCCACACAACCAAAATGACATCGTATACCCCAGGAGTCGGATACAATACTTCGATCGTATCAACTGTATCATGATCATGTGTTATGATGGCAGGGTTACCACCTGGGAAAATCCAAGTTGCACTGTCTGGCTCACCAGTAGAGAGGCTGTAAAACTCAACGAAATCATTATGACATATTTCAGCGGTGTCGTCTCTTGCGATAATCGCGTTAGGAACGGCACAAGTCCCAACCGTAATATATCCTGGGAAGATGATGGTTGAATCCGCACCAGTTGCTGTATCAACAACAGTGAGGGTGACGTTGTAAACTCCCGTGGAGTTGTAGACAATGTTCTGAGGATGCTGCTGGGTACTCGTGTTGGGAATTCCTCCTTGGAATTGCCATACCCATTGACCTTTACCAAACGCACCCGCAATACTGGAATCAGCGAAATTCACAGCTTGTCCTTGACACAAGGTCTGGTCATTAACATCGATCACCGGAGTAGGAGGGTAGCAATCAATGACTTCAATAGTCACAATGTCAATAGAAGTTCCATTCGCATTGGTAGTGGACAGTGTACATGGGTAAATTCCAATTCCGTTAAACACGATGTTTGAAGGGTTCGGTAATATAGAAGTCGAAGGAGTGGCATTACTACCAAAACTCCAAGCGTATGTTGTGACGACCCCCAAGGTGCTATCCGAAGAAAAATCCACCGACTCGCCATTGCAAATAGAATCCACTGAGATGTCAGCGTTGGCAGTTGGTACTGTATCAATCAATGCAATATTGTCTACTGCGAATGAAGGGTTCGTTCCGCTATTATCCCCGTCATTCACCCAGCGAAAGCCAATGTGAATCTGGAATTGATTAAGGTAAAATGCATCTAGGTAGGTTTCGAAGTGAGCCCATTCTCCAGTGGTACACGATGTGCTCGGTTTGATCAATGAATCAATTAAGACAGGAGAACCTGTTCCGCCAACCGAAATGTAGACTAGTCCTTCGTCATCTGGGTCATTACTTCCTTCAATGTAATCGAATCGAAGTTTTAAGCTCGCTGCACCTGTCGTGTTGATCGCGGGTGTCCAAACTGTAGCGTCTGTTATAGTACTGTTGTTGTACTTGGCGCCGATGTCAATGTTGCTCGGGTCAACTTGCGTGAGGTGAAGTGCTTTGTCCGTGAGTGTTGAGGTGTTCAAACAACCGTCGCCACAATTCCCAACTCCGGTGAAGGATTCGCGGGCACTAATTCTCCAGTTGTTTAAAGTATCGGTGTATGATGTTCCGTAAGTAACGGTGAAGTTTCCACCTAGTGTGGCAGCTGCGCCATCTGCGGTGTCGATCTCTGAGCAAGCTCCTGCTACTCCAAAATCCTCATCCCATAATTGGGAGTATCCTGTGGCCTGAAAGCACACAAATGAAATCACTGCAAACCAACGCCACAACTGCTTTGTAGAAGTTTTTCCCTTATTCATCAAGCGCAAACGCGAATTAACCCGCAAAGAAACCTTATTAATCAATACGATCAAAAATTTATTTGGCAGCTATTTACCCCCTAAAGATACCAGAAAGCTGAGGGTGTCAACGCCATCAGCGAAGGTGTTTAATGAAGGGTTTTGAGCCGATCCAAATGGTACATCTATACTACCTACGACGCACTGAATTGAGTCTCGTTGTTCTTCAATTCTTTTTTCCGCATCATTCATTGAATCATAAAACTCATAGTTGAGAACGCTCACTGGTGAATACAGACGATCATCTTCTACAAGAAGAACAAGTCCATTTTCAAGAATATTGCGCTGTTCCATCATCAACAAAGTCTTGTAATAGGTGTAGTTATTAGCAAACTTCTTGTTTGCCATGAGATACTCAAACGGAAGTGAAGCCTGAAATATTGCGTTCAAATCATAGCCCCTTGGAACGAAAATCTTGGTCACATTCCTACAGCCCAGGCCGAAATACCTGAATGCATCTTCACACAATCCATGCAGCTCATCTTGATTTTCCGACCCCTTGAGCAACGCAACACTCGTTCTGTTCTTCCTAATTATCTTAGGAAGATGACCGAAGTAATCTTCGAAGTGTCGTGCGCTGTTATTTGAGCCAGTCGCGATTATGGCGTCGATGTCTTTCATTTGGCCGTCAACCACCTTGATGAAATCAGAAAATCGGGGCTCAATTATCATCAATTGGCGCAGTAGCTCTCCTGTTAAAACCGGATCAGATGAACTGTGTTTTATTATCGCTCGATGTCCGCTCAGGAGTACGCAGAAAATGTCGTGCAAGCCAACCAATGGAATGTTTCCAGCAAGAATGAGACCCACCCGCTGAGGGGTAGTCTTATTGATACCATATTCACCAGTCCATTTCGAGATTTCTTGTTCTGTTAGAACCTTTGCCCAATATCTGAGAGCGTGAATCACTTCATCCTCGGTGAACCAGCCATTCTGATGAAAGGCTTGTCGAATAACTTCGTTTAACGAAGCATATTCTGTAGAATCTGGTTGGAATTCATGCCTTCTTAACCATTGTCCTAAATGATCGAAGGCTGCTATTTTTTCTTGGAGTGTCAAGAAGTGCAAATCTATGAACCTGATTACTTCAAGGCAATGCCATTCCAGTCATGTCGATTGTAATGAACCCCTTTGTGAAAAGTGTGCCTAGTGACTTGGCTCCAAGCCATCGTGTCAAAAAGAAGCCTGCTGCACGAGGATGTAATTACGTGATCGATCGGGTCACTGATTAAAGAGTTTGTAAGCATCGATAAAGTGGGCTGATGTCCGATTATCATGAGTTCATCAAATCCATTGCTTGTCCCTTGAATTGTTTCCATCCAACTTTCAACTGTGGCGTGGTAGAGTCTTTCCTCTGTGATCAGCTTTGGTTGATTGGATTGATAGTGTTCGGCGATGACATTAGCTGTTGTTTTTGCTCGGACCGCGGCGCTGCTTACAATCAAGTCAATGTGAGTGTGGGCGTTATCAAGCACGGTTGCAAGCTCCTTGGCATTCTTGGTTCCGCGCTTAGTCAGCGGGCGATCAAAGTCTGTGATATTTGAGTTATCCCAACTGCTTTTGGCGTGCCTGACGATGTTTAAAACTTTCATGAGTTATTAGTCATTTTCAACCCTTCCTGTTAACAAAACTGTGTATAATCGGGCGTTCCGCGGTGTCAAAATGCAATAAGCTCATGCTAAATTCGCATCGAACCGAAATTGGGATTCATGGCTGCAGACTATACTGAAGACAATATAAAAACCCTTGAGTGGTCTGAACACATACGGATGCGCCCCGGTATGTATATCGGAAAGCTCGGTGATGGTAGTTCAGCAGACGATGGGATATATATCCTTATCAAGGAGATTATTGATAATTCGATTGATGAGTTTGTCATGGGCAATGGCAAGACCATTGATTTGGCCATCAAAGGCAACGAGGTGAAAATTAGAGACTACGGTCGTGGAATTCCTCTGGGAAAAGTCATCGACTGCGTGTCGAAGATAAATACAGGTGGAAAATATGACTCCAAGGCCTTTAAAAAGTCCGTCGGCCTTAACGGTGTAGGTACGAAGGCGGTAAATGCTCTTTCGTCCTACTTCAAAGTGGAAAGTGTTAGGGACGGTCAGATTAAGGCTGCCGAATTTAGCCAAGGAGGAATCACAGACGACCACGATATTGAAGAAACGAGTACCAGAAAAGGGACTCGAATGACGTTTGTGCCGGATGATTCGGTATTTCCACCATATACTTTCAGGCATGAATATGTTGAAGGAATGCTTTGGAATTACGCCTATCTCAACCGGGGACTTACCATTCATTTCAATGGCGAGACGTATGAGTCCGAGAATGGTCTGAAGGACCTTTTGGATAGAAATATTGATGAGGAACCGCTTTATCCTATAATTCATTTGGAAGGAGAGGATATTGAGGTTGCAATCACGCATACCCACAGTTATGGAGAGGATTTTTCGTCGTTTGTAAACGGTCAATATACTCCGCAAGGAGGAACACATCAAACGGCCTATCGGGAATCAATAGCCAAAGTGATAAGGGATCACTACGGAAAGAATTTTGAAGCCCAAGACATACGTGCGTCCATAACCACTGCGGTGAGCATCAAGGTTATGGAGCCGATTTTCGAATCCCAAACTAAAACGAAACTAGGGTCACAAGATGTGGGGCCTGATGGTCCATCGATGAGGGCGTTCATCAATGACTTCCTGTCTAGAGAGTTGGATAATTACCTCCACAAGCATCCTGCTGTCAGTGAGGCTCTGCTTAAGAAAATTATGCAAAGTGAGCGTGAACGGAAGGAGATGTCTGGCATCAAGAAGTTAGCGCGAGAAAGAGCTAAGAAGGCCAATTTGCACAATAAGAAGCTAAGAGATTGTCGAGTGCATCATGGCGATAGCCACGAGAGAAGTCTCGAGAGCTCCATATTCATTTGTGAGGGAGACTCGGCCTCAGGTTCAATTACTAAGATTAGGGATGTGAATACTCAAGCGGTCTTTTCGCTGAAGGGTAAACCGCTTAATACCTATGGTCTTACGAAGAAGGTAGTATATGAGAATGAGGAGTTCAATCTGCTTCAAGCGGCATTGAATATTGAAGATGGAATTGAAAATCTGCGTTATAACAATGTAATTATTGCCACAGATGCGGATGTAGATGGAATGCATATCAGATTACTGCTCATTACGTTCTTCCTCCAGTTCTTTCCAGATCTCGTGAAGCAGGGGCATGTTTATGTATTGCAAACCCCACTATTCAGGGTGAGGACTAAAAAGGCAACGAAATACTGTTACTCTGATCTTGAAAAAGAGGAAGCATTGGATGATTTAGGACGGAATGCTGAAATAACAAGATTCAAGGGTCTGGGAGAAATTTCGCCAGACGAGTTTAAGAACTTCATCGGTAAGGATATGAGACTCGATCCACTCGTCATTGGACAGGATGGGGCGTTGAAAGAATTGCTGTCATTCTACATGGGTAAAAACACTCCCAATAGACAGGAGTTTATCATTGAAAACTTGAAGGTGGAAAAGGACGTAATTGAGAAGGCTGCATGAAGAGAATAGTAGGAGTTGTCCTGGCAATTAGCTGGATGTCTTTCGTTGGCGCACAGGATTTTCCTAATCCTTTAGCTAAACAACCACATAAATATGATATTCAGTACTTTATGAATGCTGATAAGCGTGTAGTTCCGCCCACGGTGGACTATGATTTTAAGCGCATGGCCAAGCGCAACAAGAAGAAAGAACCTTGGACGATTGTAGACTATTTTGACAATGGCAATGTTCAGATGAAAACATTCTCTTTTGTGGCCGATCCAATCAGCACAGAATACCAAGATTCTTATGTTGAATTTTACCCATCGGGTGATACGAGTTTGATCCAAGAATATAGGGTGAAGGACAAGTATGGTAGGTATAAAAAATTCTTCCGGAATGGTAAGGTTGAAGAGCAGGGCACCTATAAGAAAAATCGTCTCCAAGGTGACTGGAAATCCTACTATAAAAATGGAGAACTAAAAGAGCAAGGCGAGTACCGAGATTTTAAGCGATACGGTATGTGGAAGTTTTACAGTGAAAAAGGCTTAATGGTTCGCTCAGGACCGTTTGAAGATGGAGTTGAACAAGGGGATTGGAAGGAATATCATGAAAATGGAAAGCTCAAAGGCACCTTCAATTATGAAGCTGGAAAGCTAAAAGGCGATGTGAAGATGTACCATGCAACGGGTGAATTATTCTCAGAAGTGACCTATTCTATGGGTCGAGCGCATGGCAAGATGACCAAGTACCATCGGAATGGGAAGGTCTCCATGCTAAAGTCTTATGATCAAGGATTAGTGGTTGGTGACTATTTAGAGCTTGCAGATAATGGGGATACCATTGTGAGCGGTGAGCTTTTGGAAAACGTACCGAATGGCCATTGGAAGTTTTCGAGTTCAGATCACAATGTCATTAGAGAGGAGGCTTATTCGGCTGGAAAGTTCAAGCAAGCAGTTGACTACTACGACTTCGGTAAGAAGCAAATGATCACAACTAAAACGGAGAATGGATTTGCCTATGAATGTTTTGACGGTGATGATGCTGAAACCGCTTGCATGGTGAAGTATTCGTTCCCAACCATTAAAGGAGGAAGTCTACAAGCGATTTTGCTGGATGATGTTCTCATCCCTGTTGATCAACGGTACAATGCGCGCATGTTTATCACTTTCAGCATCAATGCCGAGGGCAAGGTTGTGGATGCCGAGATTCAAGAATCAGCAAACACCTATTTCGACAACGAAGTTTTGCATCGACTGAACGAGACTAAATGGAATCCGGGATGGAATGGTTTGAGAGCGGGCTCCTTCAAAGGAGAAATGCGCATTAAATTTAATATGGATGGGTCCAGACAAGTAGCGTTGAGTGACTTTGCTATCAATTCCTCAATACAAGACCAGCAACACGCTTATCGTTACACAACTCTAGGATTTGACCCAGAGTATCCTGGTGGAGAAGAGGCGATGTTTAAGTTTATTTCAGAGAACTTGGTCTATCCAGAGTTTGCAAAGGAGGAGGGACTGAGTGGTACGTGCTATGTTCGATTCAAGATCAACGCATCAGGCATGATCAGCAACGCCACGATATTGAAATCGGCGCACCCATCAATGGACTACGAAGCTATCAAGGTAGTCGAGAATATGCCAGATTGGAATCCTGCAATAATCGATGGAAAGCCAGTTTCTTCCTATAACAACATTCCTTTCAGATTCACGCTGAACTAAGTGAGCGAAGAAGTAGAAAATAACGAAGAGAAGGACGACGAATTCGCCTCCCAAGAAGAAGGGCAGGAGGAGTTAGAGAAGGTCATCCACATCAGTGGAATGTACAAGGAGTGGTTCCTTGATTACGCATCGTATGTCATCCTGGAGCGTGCTGTACCTCACATTAGCGATGGGTTGAAACCTGTTCAGCGTCGAATTCTTCACTCTATGAAGGAAATGGACGATGGTCGATACCACAAAGTGGCCAACATCATCGGGAACACTATGAAGTTTCACCCGCATGGTGATGCTTCCATTGGGGACGCGCTTGTTCAAATTGGGCAAAGAGACTTATTGATTGACTGTCAGGGAAACTGGGGAAATATTCTCACGGGCGACCGAGCTGCTGCACCTCGATATATTGAAGCCCGCCTTACCAAGTTCGCCTTGGAAGTAATGTTCAATGCCAAGACCACCAATTGGCAAGCGAGCTACGACGGTCGAAATAGAGAACCAATCACGCTTCCCGTGAAATTCCCATTCCTCCTTACCTCGGGAGTAGAAGGGATTGCCGTCGGATTGGCGTGTAAGCTGCTTCCCCACAACTTCATTGAACTGATTGATGGATCAATTGCTAATCTTAAAGGAAAGAAACCAAAAATTTATCCAGATTTTCCGACAGGAGGAACAGCTGATTTCAGCGAGTACAATGATGGATTACGCGGTGGTAGAATTAAAGTGAGAGCGAGGATAAGTGTCGAAGACAAGAAGACGCTTAAGGTGACTGAAATACCTTTCACAACGACCACCTCGTCGCTGATAGATTCCATTTTAAAGGCCAATGATAAAGGGAAGATTAAAGTTAAACGAGTCGAAGACAACACGGCCGAGAACGTTGAGATCTTAATCCACCTAGCCAACAATGTTTCTCCAGACAAAACGATTGATGCACTTTATGCATTCTCAGATTGTGAACTTTCAATTTCCCCTAATTCGTGTGTCATCGAAAATGACAAGCCAAGATTCATGGGTGTCAGTGACATCCTTTCTGAGAGTACAGAGCAGACAAAGGGAATTCTCCAATTGGAGCTGGAGATTCGCAAGCGAGAACTCGAAGAACAATGGCATTTTGCCTCGCTCGAGAAGATATTCATTGAGAAACGAATTTATCGAGACATTGAGGAATGTGAGACTTGGGTCGCCATCATTGAGACGATCCACAAGGGATTAAAGCCTCATGTTAAACATCTCCTGCGCGCCGTGACGGACGAGGATGTCGCACGGTTAACCGAAATCAAGATTAAGCGGATCTCTAAATTCGATTCATTCAAAGCGGATGATCATCTTGCGAAACTTGAAGAAGAGATTGAGGAAGTCAAACACCATCTGGCCAATTTGACCGACTACGCCATTGACTATTTCAAAAATCTCAAGAAGAAATATGCAAAAGGCAAGGAGCGAAAGACAGAAATCCGCCAAATGGAGACAATATCACGCGCTCTGGTTGCTGCTAATAATGTCAAACTTTACGTAGATCGAGAAGAAGGTTTCATCGGCCATGGTTTGAAGCGGACGGAATCTGAGTTCGTTAAGGAGGCATCCGATATTGATGACATCATCGTTATTCGTGACGATGGAAAGATGATTGTCACAAGGATGGCTGATAAAACCTTCGTTGGAAAAGGCATTAGATATATCAATACTTGGAAGAAAGGTGATCCTAGAACGATTTACAACCTGATCTATCAAGATGGCGCGGGCGGAAATGTGATGGTCAAAAGGTTTAACGTAACCTCCATCACCCGTGATCGTGAATATGAATTGACGAAAGGCACGGCCAAGTCCAAGATTATACACCTCACTGCCAATCCAAATGGAGAGGCAGAAGTGGTCACGATCATTCACCGTCAGAAAGCCAAGCTCAAGCGACTGAAGTTTGAATTTGACTTTAAGGATGTTGCCATCAAAGGTCGAGGAGCAAAAGGGAATATTTTGACCAAGCACAGTGTCAATCGCATTGAGCTGAAGGAAAAAGGCGTCTCGACGCTCGCGGCAAGAAAGGTCTGGTTTGATGAAGCCGTAAAGCGATTGAATTATGAAGAGCGGGGTCGGTATCTCGGAGCTTTTGCAGCGGGAGACAGAATTCTATGCCTATTAGAAGATGGTGCTTACCGTATGACGGGGATTGATGTTACCACAAAGTTTGATGAGAATATGATTCATCTTGAAAAGTGGATCAAGGATAAACCCATTAGCGCCGCTTATTACGAGCCAGACAAGGATTGCTATTACATCAAAAGATTTTTAGCAGAAGAAAGCGATAAGCCGGTTCTCTTTATATCAGAACATGAAAAGGCAAAGTTGGAATACATAAGCACCGATTGGTCTCCAATGTTAAAGGTTCACTATGATCAGCGCAGTGGTACTAAACCAGATGATAAAGTTGATGTTGAAGAGTTTATTACTGTCAAAGGGCTGAAAGCTCAGGGTAACATCTTGTCCAAGATGAAGGTCAAAAGCTTCAATGCGCTTGATGCGAAACCTCACGAGCGAGATCAAGAAGTAGAAATTGAACCTGTTCCTGAACCCGATCCAGAGCCTGAGCCTGAAGTGAAATCTGAGGCAGAGCCTAAGACCAAGGAGGACCCATCGAACAATCTAAAAGTGGTGGCATCGAATCCGGAAAATTCTCCTAAAAAGCCGCTCGTATTAAAAAAGAAGGCGGAAGAAGAGAAGGAGCCAAAGCCGGATAAGAAAGAATCGAAACCAAAAGCAGAGTCAATAGCCTCCGCAACCAAGGCAGCGAAAAAACCGTCTCCAAAGAAGGAAGTGAAGACATCCGAAAAAGCCGAAGTTGCTTCTGAATCAGATGAAGAAGACGATCAGGATTCCTTTGACGCGGGAAGTCAGATCACTTTGGAATTGTAGATTATCTTTTCTTTGCGCCTAACTAAGCAGTTATGAGATACCTTTCACTAATATGCATGATCCTGCTTTTCAGCGGATTGCAAGCACAAAATTTAAACCTTGAAGTCAAAGGGAAACAGCTATTCAATGAGGAACTCAGTGACGTCTGGGGGTACGCTGATGAAGATGGCAATGAGTATGCTTTGGTGGGCCGTAATTTCGGCTTAGGGATCTACGATGTAACTGATCCAGATAACATTTCCCAAACCTTTGTTGTTCCTGGTCCTTATAGTACTTGGAGAGATCTTAAGACGTGGGGAGATTATCTCTACGTCACTTGTGAGAGTGGACCTGGTTTGTTGATTGTGGACATGAGCGGTTTGCCAGATAATACCAATCTTCCGTACACCTATTTTAATGGAGATACAATGACATTTCAAAGTGCTCATAATCTCTTCATTGACGAAAATGGCTTCGCATACATTTTCGGAGCTAACTATTCAATGGGTGGAGCCATTATTCTTGATTTGAATGATGATCCTATGGATCCGGAGCCAGTTGGGATCTACGATCTAAACTATTACCATGATGGCGTGGTCAGAGGAGATACACTGTGGGGCTCGGCAGTTTACACTGGTGATGCTCAAGTGGTTGATGTGAGTGATAAAGCCAACCCAGAACTGCTTTCTTCTTGGAAAACACCGGGCGTATTTACCCACAACATGTGGTTTTCAGACGACAACAACTTTGTGTTCAGCACAGACGAAATCTATAACGGAACCATCGCTGCATACGATGTATCTGATATTTACAATCCAACGCTGGTAGATGAGTGGAAGGTGAACGATACGAACATCATCCCGCACAATACTCACTACATTAATGGATATCTAGTGACTTCCTACTATACAAAAGGACTGAACATCATTGATGTAAGTCGTCCTCATAATATGATTGAAACCGGGAGGTATGATACTTCTCCATTGTATAACTACGAAGGTTTTCATGGCAACTGGGGTGTCTACCCATGGCTACCATCAGGGAATATTCTGGCAACAGACATTGAAACAGGCCTTTATGTTTTTGAGCCCACGTATGTACGCGGCTGTTTCCTTGAAGGAGCCGTCACCGATCAACATACTGGCGACATCATCTTTTTCCCTACCATCAATGTGATAGAGGATACGCTCATCGTAGATGGTGATATTCTTGGAGAATATGCAACCGCCACAATGAATGCCGGAACATACACCGTAGAAGTTTCTGCAGAAGGATACTTTTCTAAAACTATCAGTGGTGTTGTGCTTGTCAATGGTGAACTCACTGAATTGGATGTTGAGTTGAGCAATTGGCCAGCTGATGTAGAGGAGAAGGTGAAAGAAGAGGGAGTTGCCCTTTATCCGAACCCAGCTTCAACGATCTTCTCTGTGAAGACGACCGACATCATCGAGTCCATTGAGCTTATTTCAATTGATGGAAAGCTCATCCAGCCCAAAGTCAACTACCTAAGCTCAAAAGCTGTAGATGTCTCCAACCTTTCATCGGGAGTCTATACGTTGAAAGTCAGTATTGAGGGACGTGAAATCACTCGGATGGTTTCTATTCTTTAGGATTTCCTAAGAGCATTTAGCTTTATTTAAAAGCATTCAGTTCTTCTTTTGCACCTTAATGCAAGAAGTAGATTGTTTCATAGCGTTTGAGAGTGATGTATCCAGGGTGGAGCTGCCATCGAAGTTCACATTTCCCTTTTACTATGAACCACACGAACTGAGCTTGAAAGCGACGGAGGAACTTCAACGACACATTGTCAAACAAGAATGGAACCGTGACTTTGGTATTGGGGAGGACGAAGGCAATGCCGTCGGAATTATGTTCGGCGTTTTGGTAGTCAAAAATCATGAAGGACATCTGGGTTATCTAGCGGCATTCTCTGGTAAACTTGCTGGCTCTAATCACCATGACCGTTTTGTTCCTCCCGTTTACGACATTTTGACCCATGATGGCTTCTTCCGACAAGAAGAGAAGCATATTGAGCGACTCACAGCCGAGATTGAATTGCTTGAAGAAGCGCCAGAATTGTGGAAGAGGAGAGACGAATTCGAGAGCCAATCGAAGCAAAGCGAGTCTGAACTTACGGAAGCTAGAAATAAGATAAAGGTTGGAAAGCGAGACCGGAAAAACCAACGGGAAACGGCAAAAGCAGAATTAGCACCAGAAGCTTATGGACAGCTCGAAGCTGCTTTGGTCAAGGAAAGTTTAGACGATCAATTTGACTTCAAACGCCTGGCGAAGAAATGGAGGAGTGATTTGAGTAAGTCCAAGGAAGATCTAGATGCGCTCCTCAATGCGATAAGAGATCTGAAGAAGGAGCGTAAGTATAGTTCTGCTAGCACTCAGGCCAATATGTTTAATCACTATCAATTCCTCAATCAAAGTGGTGAGTCAAAATCTTTGCTTTCAATTTTCGATCACACAGAGTCCAAAATTCCTCCGGCTGGGGCTGGGGAATGTGCAGCGCCAAAACTGTTGCAGTATGCTTACTTAAATAAGCTAAAACCTATAGCCATGGCGGAATTCTGGTGGGGAAAATCTCCGAGTTCGGAGATCAGAAAACACAAACAGTTCTATCCTTCATGTCGTGGCAAGTGCGAACCGATTTTAGGACATATGTTAGAAGGGTTGGATGTTGAGCCGAATGAAATGCTGAGCAACCTGAAAGACGAAAAGGAGTTGGACATCATTTTCGAGGATGAACATTTGGTGGCCGTGAATAAGCCAGCGGAGTTTTTATCTGTTCCTGGCAAGGAAATCGAAGACTCAGTCTATACCAGAGTCAAAGAGAAATACCCTGATGCCGATGGGCCTCTGGTTGTTCATCGATTGGATATGAGCACTTCAGGGGTCATGTTGTTAGCGAAGAGCAAAGACGTTCATAAGGCTATTCAGCATCAATTTGAGCAACGAACGATCAAGAAGCGCTATGTAGCCTTGCTACGTGGAGAACTAACCGAGAAGCGCGGCGAGATCAATTTGCCACTTCGCGTTGATTTTCATGACCGTCCTAGGCAATTGGTTTGTCACGAACATGGGAAGCCAGCTCGCACCGTATGGGAGTTAGTAGAAACTATAGATGGTCAATCATTAGTGCGCTTCTACCCAATCACCGGAAGGACTCACCAACTCCGAGTACATGCGGCTCACGCCGATGGATTAAATACACCAATTCTAGGCGACGATTTGTATGGGACTAAAGCCGATCGCTTGCATTTGCATGCCGAGCAATTGCGATTTATTCATCCTATTAGTTTGGAAGAAGTGACTTTGAAGGTTCCGGCGCCATTTTAATGGCTTGACGAGATTAGCAGAGTGTGATGATTATGGCAGAAGAGACCGATCGATTCATTGACCTAACTCTCCATCGACTACTGCACAGGATTTTCTATCGATTATGACTATTCCGTTAGCACCCATGGTTCTTTCGTTGACATGAGAGTACCTGATTGTGAGAATCGAATCAGTTTTAGAAACCCCACAAATCTCTCCTCCAAATGATCTGACATACTGATATCTTGGGTAATGCTAGGCCTCAGTTCGTTCAGATTTCTTCATTGAATACAAAGCTACTTTGAAGTCCACCGAAACGCTCGATGAAGAAAAGTGTAAAGCGATGAAAATGAATGAAGTAAGTGTGTTTTGGACTATGAATCTAGTCCACCGATTAGTCCACCTGAATAGGGGTGAAATGGCCAGAAAATGGATATGGGCTAAAACAAGAAAACCCCACGAAACGTGAGGTTTTACTGCATATTGCGGTTTATTTCCGCTTTTATAAGCGGTCCGGACGAGACTCGAACTCGCGACCTCCTGCGTGACAGGCAGGCATTCTAACCAACTGAACTACCGGACCGACTTCTCAATCACGAACAAGTCCGTTTTTGAGGGAGGCAAAAGTAAAACTTAAATGAAACGAAGCAAGCGAATCGAATAGGGAATTAAAAAAGAATCATGATACTTTGTAACCGTGCAACATATTCAAGAATCATTGGCCTCCGATCCCATTCTTTTTGAAGTCATGTCGCGCATTCCATTGCGTCCCGCTCAGCCAAATCCTGACGTGTATTTCACATTGCTCAAATCGATTGTTGAACAGCAACTTAGCTTAAAGGCGGCAGACACCATTTGGAATCGATTCCTCGACAAGTTTGAGGACTATCCCCACCCACAAGATGTAGTTGAAATAGAGACGGAACTGATGCGAAGCTGTGGTCTTTCATTTCAAAAGGCTGGATACATGCAAAACATTGCGCGCTTTGCCATTGAAAATGATTTGAGCGACGCCTTCATTGCTTCGCTGGATGATGAGGCAGCAGAGAAACATCTATGTCAGATCAAAGGGGTAGGGAAGTGGACCGCCGAAATGATCCTGATGTTTTCTCTAGGGCGGGAAGACGTTTTTCCCGTTGGTGATCTCGCAGTCCGAGCTGCCATGATAAAACTGTACGATGTCAAAAGCGAGAAGAAGCAGCTGTTCGTTGATTTAGAATCGATTGCCGATCAATGGCGTCCGTACAGGAGCTATGGAACTAGACTCATGTGGGATTGGTATTTGAGTCGATAATAATCACTTCGTGTACACAACCTTTTGTAAATGCGTTGGGGAATGACAGCAAATTGTAATTTTATCCAAAACCTATCAAAATGCACCAATCTCTACGCAAGCTTTCATTGTTCTCAGCCGCATTTGCGCTGATGGCATTCGGTACTCTACAAGCCCAATTTAGCGGCATCTATGCTCCATCAAATTGGACCGTGACACAAGTGGCAGGCGGTAATGGATCTGTTAATTCCAACAGTGCACCTACGAGTATTGCTCTTACAGGTCCTGACAACGTTACTGCAAATGCCTATACGCGTTATGAGATTGACGTCATTGCTCCCGGAACGATAAGTTTTGATTGGAGTGTTAACCACAATGATCCGACCTACGATGGATTTGGGTATTGGCTCAATAACACATACACAGAATTAGCTAACACTACAACAAGTGGATCCTCGACCGTACCTGTTACAGCTGGCCAAACCTTTGCTTTCTATGGTCATACTTATGACGGATGTTGTGGGACTTTTACTTCAACGATCACAAATTTCTCTGGACCGTCTTTTTCAGCACCGAACGACGCTGGAATATCCTCTCTGAATACACCGGTTGAAGGTTTTTGTGCGGACACAATTCCGATTTCTGTCACGGTCAAGAACTACGGGTCAAATCAAATCTCGCCCGTGACCATTGAATGGACGCTGAATGGAACTGCTCAAACACCATTCACATATACCGGTACTCTTGATACTAATGGAGGTTCAGGGGCAGATTCGGCTATTCTGATCATTGACAACGTTTATTTAGAAGATTCCAATGACATAGTACTTTGGACAACAGATCCAAATAATGCAACAGACACGGTCAATCATAATGACTCTGCTTCGTTGTCATTCTACGCGGCACACCCTGAGATTGACCTTGGCGATACAAGCATGTGTGAAGGTCTAATCATGATTCTAAATGCTGGATCTGGTTGGGACGAATACCTATGGAGCGATAGTTCAGTGTTCCAGCAACTCCTTGTAACCTCTGGCGGTACTTTTTCAGTCACCGTCACAGACGAATATGGATGTGAAGCTTCCGATGAAGTTATTGTGACCGAAGTCCCGCTTCCTGTCGTTAGTTTGGGAGATTCGATTGAAGCCTGCGATATCTTGGTCTTAGACGCAGGGAACGCTGGTTCCACATTTAACTGGAATACATTCGAGAATACTCAGACAATTACGGTGACACAATCAGGAAACTATTCATGTTTGGTAATAAACACTGCAGGTTGCGTTGGTCAAGGTGAAGTAGAAGTTACAATTCATGAATCTCCTTCAATCAACTTGGGCAGCGACTTCGAGTTGTGCGTGGACTTGAACGAAACAGACACTCTGGGTGTTAGCGGCAGTTATGCAATGTATGCTTGGAGCAACGGCGACACCTCTAGTACTGTGCTTGTGGGCGGAACCGGAACTTCTACCGGAACCGTTGAGTATGTATTAACAGCGACTGATGCGAATGGCTGTAGCGACGAAGACACAATTGAGGTGAAGTTTAAAAATTGTATTCCACAAGGGTTAACCGAAGTTGAATTAGGCATACAAACCACCGTGTATCCAAACCCTACAACCGGCGTAACTCAAATAAAAATTGTTGGTAGCTCTCAATCTGAGCTGGGTATCTCACTTGTTGATTTAACCGGAAGAAGAGTTCAGAATGTATATCAAGGAGCAACCCCAGGAATACTTCAATTCGAAGTTGATTTCACGAGAATCACAAGTGGTATGTATTTTCTGCTTACGAATAATGGAGCCGCCGTTGAATCGATTCCCATCATCATCGAGTAGGGAGCATTCGTCAGTGTAAGAGTGGGTCACATATCCATTCCGTCTCCCATGCCTTCCCTGGAATGTGAACGCTGTTTCTTTTGATTTAACCTGTACGTAAAAGTGCCCAGGATCTGGCGAGATCGCCATTGGAAATCACTTTCAGAGTACAGGTATTCAGTATCAATAATGCTTCGCCATTTTTGATTATTTGTTAAATCGCTGACACTAGCAGTGAATGTTGCATTCCCTTTTAGGAAATCACGGCTCAGCGCAAGGTCGATGCTGTGCCTTGAAAGAGTGGTCCCTTGGGTGCTCGGACTTGGTGCTCGATACCTCATAGAAGCCTGAAGGCTAACCTTCTGCGGTAGCTTTATCATGTTACTAATTCGGAACTGTGCTGAAAAGCCGTCGCTGTTGTAGTCCTTTCCGCGGTACTGGCCTTCTACAATCTGTCTGAACAAATTCACACTACCGGTAAACCGCCACCATTTGGTGAGATCATAAGCGCCGTTGAGTTCCAATCCAATCGCGTTTTGCGTGCTCAGGTTGATCGGAAACCGTCTCAACAACCCTGAACTGTCGGTGATTGTGATTCGTTCTACAACGCCTTCTGTGTATCGGTAGTAAAGGCTTGCGAGGATATTGCCTTTTTCAAAATTGTGTAAGTAGCCCGTTTCGAAACTGTGTGTGAATTGAGGGTTTAGATCGGGGTTACCTGAATAGAAGTTCCTCGGGTCTGTGTAACCGAAAAATGGGATTAGGTTTCGAAAGTGCGGTCTTGAAATCCGACGACTGTAGTTGATCTGCCAATTATGATTCTCCTTTAGTTCGTAGCTAAGAAAGGCAGAAGGGAAGAGGTTTAAGTATTCTCGAGGATTGTAATCATTTGTTTTGATCAGTCGTGTTTCGATGTTCGTGTATTCCACACGCAAGCCAAATTGGTAGCTCAATTTTTTGAACTTGTTGCTGAACATGCCATATGCAGCGTAAATGTTTTCAAGGTATTCAAGCTGGTTCGTGAAGTCGTCCAAATTCTCCCATGAACCAACACTGTCTATGTCCACGCTGTAAAAATTCTCTATTTCTCTGATTGAACCTCGGACGCCTGTTTCGAATTTACCGTCTTTGCCAACAGGTTGGATGTAGTCAGATTTTGCAATGATATTTCGCTCATCCTCCGTATTGGATGAACGTTGCAACACCCCATCTTCACTAACTATCGAACTGAGCTGCTCTAGGTTCGCATTTTCTGTATCGTCACTAGAGCTTACTCGAACACTGGTGCTCCATTCATGACCCTTTTTCTTGAAAGTAATTTTGTGATTGACGTTGAGTTCAAAATCTTCGGACACCTCCGTTTCTTTTTCATCTCGCTCTGTCGTATTCAAAATTTCGTTGGAAGGATTTAAATCTTGATAAATGATGTTGCCTTTATTGTCATTGTTGCGCAATGATGCCACTCCTGCTAAGGTTAGTGTATTTCGCTCACCGAGATAAAAGTCTGCGCCAAATCGACCGGTATGTCCAAGTCCACCGCGAACATGCGTGCGCGTATTATCATAGTAGAACGTAGTGTCTGGGCCGTCAAAGTCGTTGTATGAATAGCCACCACCTGGATTCCTTCTAACGTTCACACCGTAACTCCCAAACAGATTGATCCACTTCTGACGATAGTTCAAATTGAACGAAGCACCATATGAAGTAGGGATTCCTGCCCTTACTTCAAAGGCACCATTTAATCCCTGCTTCTCTTGTTTTTTAAGTACAAGGTTGATGATGCCAACTTCTCCTTGAGCTTCATATCGAGAAGAAGGATTGGTAATAACTTCTACTTTCTCTATCAGATTGCCTTGCAGCATTCTCAGGGCTTCTGCGCTTCCGCCGCTCGTAAGCGTTGATGGTTTTCCGTCAATTAAAAGCCGAACATTTTCGCTTCCTCTGAGACTGACGTTGCCTTCGACATCAACTTCTACAGATGGAACATTGGTGAGGATGTCTGCGGCACTCCGGCCCGTATTCGCTAAATCCTTCCCCACATTGAAAACGCGTTTGTCGAGTTGCAGCTCCATGCTACTGCGCTCACCTTCGATCACCACTTGATCGAGGAGCTCCATGTTTTCTTTCAACTGAATGCCTCCGATTCGATGCGGCTTGTCCGCGGTTTTGGTGAATGTTGGAATGATCTGTTCTTTGTAGGAGAGAAAGGAAATGACCAAGTAATATTCACCTGGTTCAGCCTTGATTCTAAACATCCCCAACTCCGTACTACTTGTACCAGTGATGAGACTTGAATCGCTGTTATACAAAGCAACATTGGCATATGGAATGGCTTCATCAGCACTGGTCAAAACCTTTCCCATGACAAATTGAGATGGGTCGCCTCCGCCTTGTGGCCGTTGGGCAAACCCAATAGAACTGATTCCTAACAAAAGGAAGATTAGGCTGGTCCGAATCATCGTTCTGCGAAGGTCTGATTTAATCAGCCGTAAAAAAATCACGATGGGATTAAGAGGTTAAAAAGGTGTTAAGCTATGGATTACTTGCTGATCCGAAGGTGGCATAAATCAAGGATCAAAAGCAGAAGTTAGTCATGGTCAATTGATATATTGTGGAAGCCAAACTGATAAACTATGAAGTACACAGTATCAAATACGATCAACCGATCAATGGATCAGGTCATGGAAAAATACAAGGATCCAGAAGGTGTAAAGAATTGGATGGATGGATTGGAAAAGATTGAACGCCTTTCGGGTTCACATATGGAAGTAGGGGCGAAGAGTAATTTTCATTTTCTATACAAGGGCAAGCAGATGCAGATTGCCGAAGAAGTGTTGGAGGAAGATTTACCCAGGCAAATTAAGTACGGATTCACAAGTTCAATGGGATACAATACCGTCGAGATGATATTCGAGCCGATTGATGACAACTCTGTAAGGCAAACGAACAACAGCTATTTCGAAATGAGAGGCTTCATGAAGCTCATTGGCTTCGTCATGATCGGAATGTTTAAAAAGCAGTCGAAGACATACATTAATGCGTTTAAAAGTTGGGTGGAAGAATAAATAGGGCTGAAATCAAAAAAAGCACCGCCGAGGCAGTGCTTTTCGCTTAAGACTTTCAATTTTATTTATCCTGATGAACATCCATCTGCGGATATGGGAAGCTGATGCCCTTCGCGTCAAACGTTGACTTCACCTTTTCAATCATGTCGAAATGGACGTCCCAGTAGTCGGCTGAATTCACCCATAGCCGAACCGTAATATTTACAGAGCTATCGCCTAACTCACCGACACGGGCAAATGGTTCGGGATCCTTCAAAATTCTTGAATCGGCATTCACCAATTCCATAATCGCACTTTTAGCCTGCTCAAAATCGTCTCCGTAGTCAATGCCAAAGCTGAAGTCAACTCGACGCGTCTCCATGGTGCTAAAGTTGACCATGGACGAATTGGCTAGGTTTCCGTTCGGAATGATGATGACTTTGTTATCTGGAGTGCTCAAGATTGTATTGAAGATTTGAATCTCCTTAACACCGCCAACATAGCCAGCCGCTTCAATCACATCACCCACCTTGAAAGGTTTGAAAAGGAGGATCATTACACCCCCTGCGAAATTTTGAAGAGTTCCTTGCAATGCGAGGCCAACAGCCAAACCAGCGGCTCCCAATATTGCTACGAATGACGTCATCTCGATGCCTACCATTCCTGCAATACTGATAACCAGGGCGGCTTTCAATGAAATGTTTAATACGCTTTTTAGAAATGGAATCAGGCTAGGGTCAACTTCTCGTTTCACCATGACCTTGCCAACTTGTTTCACCAGCATGTTCACTACCCAAAGGCCTACAACGAGGGCTATTACCGCCTCAATCAGGTTTATACCATATTCGATAATCAAGCCTTTGGCCATCGTCATAATTGTTTCCAAATTCTCCATTTCTTACCGTTTAGTGAGGGCAAATAAATATAACGTTCAGCGATCTACTGCACAAAAGGATTGTGTTTTTTTTCGTGTCCTATTGAGGTTTCTGGCCCATGGCCACAATAAACCTCATAAGAGTCATCCAAATCAAAAAGCTTGACCCTGATTGATTCTAACAAGGTATCATGATCTCCGCCAGGTAGGTCGGTTCTTCCGATGCTTTCATAGAACAACACATCCCCTGCGATGATGTGCTTCTGTTGGTGATTTATAAAAACAACATGTCCAGGAGCGTGACCTGGGCAGAACCGAATTTCATATGCTTGGCTTCCGAGCGACAGATCATCTCCTTCTTCCAAGTTATTTTTGGCAATGGGTGAGTCTTCCACATTTGGGATTCCGTACATTTTGGCGGATATGGGTGCCATATCAAGGGTTACTTGGTCTAGTTGATGATACTCAGGGTTGAGGCCATACGTTTTACTCACAAATGCATTTCCAAACACGTGATCCAAATGGCAATGCGTGTTGAGTAAGCGCACTGGTTTTAGGTCATTGGTGTCAATGAAGTCCTTGAGTTCTTCTTTTTCTTCTGGAGAATAACAGCCGGGGTCAATGATCCAACACTCTTGTTCGTTGTTAAAGAGAACATATGTGTTTTCCTGAAATGGACTGAAGACAAATTTTTTAATTCTAACCATCGGACGAGTACTTAGTTACGTCAATTAATATGTGGTCTTTACCTTTAGAGCGATTGAACTCCTGAATGAGCGGCAAAAGTAGAATGATACGACTCTCTTCCTTTTTGTTTGTGTTATTGTTTAGCATGAACGCTGGCGCTCAATTCTATCATGGAATGCATCATCCATTTGGAAAGAATCGAGTACAGTACGAGGAGTTTGACTGGCAGAAGTATGAGTTCGATCACTACACTGTCTTTTTCTATGGAAACGGTAAGAACTTGGCGGTCTACACTGCGAAAAATGCCGAAGAAATGGTGGAGGAGGTTGAACAATTCTTCGACTATTCATTGAAACGCAATCGTATCCAGTTCGTTGTTTATCAGAAGATGGAACACTTCCGTCAAAGCAATGTCGGAATCCCAGAAACGGATGAATCGAACATCGGTGGTAGCACTCAAATTGCGGGATCGAAAATCTTTACTTATTACGATGGTGACTTGTCCACTTTTCGAACTCAGATCCGAAAAGGAGTCGCACAAGTGCTGGTGGGCCAAATGCTCTTCGGTGATAATTGGAGGGAGATGATCAAGAACAACACCTTGATGAACTTTCCTGAGTGGTTTACAAAAGGCTTGATCAACTATGCAGCTGAGCCTTGGAACGTGAATGCTGACGACCGACTTAAAGACCTGGTAGAGCGGGGTAAGTACAAGAAGTTCAATCGACTTCAAGGCTTTGAAAGTGAGATTGCTGGGCATTCACTCTGGTATTACATAGGCGAAACCTATGGAACCAACGTAATTCCGAATATCATGTACATGGCTCGGGTAACCCGAAACATTGAAAGTGGGTTTCTCTTTGTTCTTGGAATTTCATTGAACACCCTTTTAAATGATGCGAAAGAATACTTCGCTCATCGTTACGAGTTTGATACAGAAGGGTCACAAGAGTTTGTTCCCTTCATGGATATTAAAACCAAAAAGGCAAGGGATTATTCTGCCTTAAAGCAAAGTGACAATGGTCGCTTCGTGTCCTATGTGTCAAATGATCTCAGCAAGACCAAAGTTTTTGTCTATGATCAAGAAAAGGAGAGACGTAAAAAGTACATGCGTCATGGACATCGCTTAGAGAGGATGTATGATCTCAGTTACCCGATCATGGATTGGAATCCGGTGACTGGAGAGCTTTTCATTGTAAATGAACGGCGTGGGAAGATCTGGCTATACCGCTATGATGCAACCAAGAAGAAGCGAATCAGTAAAATCGAACTGCTGCGGTTGGAAAAGGTGCTGGACATGGAATTTTCTCCGGACGGCAAACAGATTGCTTTTTCGGCCATTAATAAAGCTCAGAGTGATATTTACTTGTATAGCATTGCGGCGAATAGCTCCTTGCAGTTGACAAATGATATCTACGATGATCGTGATCCTGCTTTTTGGACGAATGATGAGTTGTTATTCGTTTCGAATAGATCGATGGATTCTGTGGACATCGCCGATGATCACTTGGAGTTTGAGCCTAAACCGTTTACTGATTTGTACAGTCTTAATCTGGCTTCGCCGAAGGTGGTTTTTAACCTTTCGAATACGGAGTTCGCTAACGAAGCAAACCCAAGAAGGTTAAATAGGACTGAGTACGTGTTTTCGAGCGATCAAAGTGGGATTCGAAATAGATATAAAGGATTGAAGGACAGCTCGATTGTATCGATTGATACGGCGATTACATATCGTTACTACACGCGGAATGAGCCGATTTCTGGATATCCTAGAAACGTGATGGATTTCGACTATGTCACGAATTCCGACGAACCATCCTTGGTAGAAATGTTCTTCTATGACGGCAAGTATCGCTTCCAGAATATGAAGGGTGATGACATCTTGCAACCACATTTTCCTGCGAACTCAAGTTATCGTCAAGGTGAAGCTCTTCAGATTAGAAATAGAAGGCTGGAAGAAACGCCCGAGGAAGAACCTGATTCAACCGCGGGTGGTCTCATCATCATCAAGAAGAAAGTATTTGAAGACTTGGAGAATGGATCCATTGCAGACGATGGAACCATCGACATCGACAATTATCAGTTCGACGCGGATGCTATTGCGGATGTAGAGAATGGTGAAACCTTCAGGGCAGAGGAAGTCGAAGAGGTCGATACGACTGCGGTGGAAGCTGAAGAGCCCTTCGTTTTACCTGAGCAACGGAATTACTATCTCGCCTTTGCTGCAACAGATCTCACAACACAATTCGACTTTGATTATGCCACTGAGCTCTATCAACCTTTCAATGGTGGACCATATGTAATGCCGGGAATGGGAACCTTCCTCAAGGTTGGAATGTTGGACGTCTTTGAAGACTACAAATTGGAAGGAGGCTTTCGGTATTCTTTCAATCAGAGCGGTACGGAATTTTTCATTTCGTTGGAAGACCGATCGAAGCGTTTGGATAAAAAGTACATCGTGCAAAGACAGTCGTTGCGAACAGGAGAAGGCCTAGATCAGTATAATAATCGCTTGTATCAGTTGCGGGCCATTCTCCGATACGCTCTTGATGAGGTGAACGCTCTTCAGATTACACCGACGGTTCGATATGATAGAAGAATTACACTGGGAAGTACTGAACAGCGAGTGGACGATCCAGACATTACAAACTATTGGGTTGGTCTAAAAGCGGAATACATATTTGACAATACGCTGAACCCTTCTCTCAATATTCTTAATGGAAGTAGATTGAAAATTTTCGGAGAGCATTATCGAGAAGTAATTGACCCCAATACGGACATTTCGATTGTAGGATTGGACGCTCGGAATTATATTAAAATCCACCGGGATTTGATTTGGGCAAACCGATTGGCAGCAAGTTCGAGTTTTGGTACTAGGAAGTTAGTCTACTACATGGGCAGTGTAGACAACTGGATTACGCTTTCCAATCGAGAGAAATTTGACCAAACCACTAACATTGCCAACGATCAAGGTTATCAGTTTCAAACGATTGCCACTAACATGCGAGGGTTCATTCAAAATGCTCGGAATGGAAACAATTTTGCCGTGGTCAATAGTGAGGTCCGTTGGCCAGTTGTTCGATACTTCACCAACAAGCCAATTAAAAGCAAATTCTTGAGTACGCTGCAGGTGATTGGATTCGGAGATGTAGGAACAGCTTGGAATGGGCCCGATCCATATTCGGATGAGAACACGTTTAATAAAATTGAAGCGGACAATGGTCCCAATAGTTCGATTAAGGTCATCTACAAGAATCAAAACGATCCCATCATTGGCGGTGTCGGATGGGGATTAAGGGCTAAAATATGGGGATACTTTATCCGTTATGACTATGCTTGGGGCATCGAAAACGGTGTATTTTTGGATCCGGTTTCATACCTCTCATTCGGACTCGATTTCTGATGTCAATCAACGAAATAATCATTCTCATAACCATTGGACTAGCGGCTGGCGCATTCAGCGGTATGTTTGGAATTGGTGGTGGATTAATCATGGTTCCTGCCATGGTGTTCTTTCTTGGACTAAGTCAACACACTGCCCAAGGAACAAGTCTTGGAGTGCTAGTCATTCCTGTAGCAGCCGTAGCGGCCTATAACTACCACAAAGAAGGACAGCTGGACTGGAAATTTGCGGCGATCATCGCACTGAGTTTTGTCATTGGCGGATACTTTGGATCAAAAATCTCCTTGGGGATCAGTGAGGTCATGCTCAAACGAGTTTTTGGAATACTCATGCTTGTCATGGCAATCAAACTTATCTTCTTTACTAAAGGTTCGCCGGCTTGATGAAACAACAGATTCAGGATATTGCTGAACGCATCTTTCCTAAGCTCGTTGAGATCCGACGGCATATTCATTCCAATCCAGAGCTTTCATTCAAGGAATATGAAACTTGCTCCTATGTTTTTGAGAAATTGGGTAAGATGGGACTCGAGCCTCAAAAGCTTTCAGACACCGGTGTAGTTTGTATGATTAAAGGGAGTGGAAGTAAAGTAATAGCGTTGCGTGCGGATATGGATGCACTTCCAATATTCGAAACCAATGATGTAGAATATAAATCGAAGAACGAAGGCGTCATGCATGCTTGCGGTCATGATGTGCATACCACTTCTCTCTTAGGGGCGGCGATGATTCTCAATGAGCTCAAAAGTGAACTCAAAGGATCTATCAAACTCATCTTTCAGCCGGGAGAAGAAAAACTACCTGGAGGCGCTTCCATCATGATAAAAGATGGTGTTCTTGAAAACCCAAAGCCAGAAGCCATCCTCGGACAACATGTTTACCCTGAATTAGAAGCGGGAAAAATCGGCCTAAAGTCAGGACAGTACATGGCTTCCGCTGATGAAGTCTATTTGACAATTAAAGGAAGAGGAGGCCACGCTGCATTACCTCACAGAAACATTGATCCGATAGTCATCGCATCTCACGTCATTCTCGGCCTACAACAAGTGGTGAGTCGACGAGCCAAACCGGATACTCCAACCGTTTTGTCATTTGGCAAGATCGAAGGAAAAGGAGCGACTAACATCATCCCTGACGAAGTTAAGATTGAAGGGACGTTTAGAACTTTCGACGAAGGATGGAGAAAGGAAGCGCACACGCTCATTGAAGAAATGGCACGATCCATTGCTGAAAGCATGGGAGCCACATGTGATGCGGAAGTGAGAAGAGGATACCCATTCGTGAACAATGATGAAGCTTTGACTTACGATGTACGGTCGAATGCGATTGAATTCCTTGGTGCCGAAAATGTGGTTGATCTAGAATTGAGAATGACCGGTGAAGACTTTAGTTTCTACTCTCAAGAAATGCCCGGATGTTTCTATCGATTGGGAACTGGAAATGAGGCGAGAGGAATTAAAAGTCCGGTGCACACATCTACGTTTGATGTGGATGAAGAAAGCTTGAAAATTGGAGCTAGCTTGATGGCGTGGCTTACCATAAAAGAATTGGAGAAATGAGAATGCTGTTGTTTGCTGTTGTTGCTACTTTTTTCGTGACGTCATGTACGGATCCAAATCAAGAAAAAATTGATGCTTTGAAGGCGGAGGCCATCGCAGTGCATGATGAAGTGATGCCCCGTATGGGAGCGATTGCAGATTTGCGGTCTACGCTCAAAAAGCAATGGAAAGATGTGAGTGCGGATACATCCAGCACTGGAGATACCATTGCACAGTTTATTGCCGGCCGCATCAGCATGTTAGATAGTGCGGATGAAGCCATGATGAGTTGGATGGCGGACTATGATCCTACGTATGAAAACGAACATCAAAGTGACTCTGCAGTGATTTACTACAGTGGACAAGGCGAAGAGATCAAAGAGGTGAAGTTGTTAATGGAGAAAGCGATTGAAGATGCAGAAGAATTGGCTGATTATTTTAAGTAGCATACTCTTTCTGTCCTGTACGGAGACAGAGAAACCAAAAGAACTTCCTTTCCTAGGCCCTTATAATTCTGGCGGCAAGATTCAAAACAGCGATTTCGATCAGGAAGCCGAGCTGGGTCAAATTCGAGCATTTGAATTTGTGGATCAAGACGGTAATGCGGTTAATCATTCTACGATCAATGGGAAGATCTATGTAACGGACTTTTTCTTTACGAGTTGTCCGACAATTTGCCCGAAGATGAAACAACAAATGCTTCGGATTTATGAAGAATTTGAAGCCGAAGAAGATCTCATCTTACTGTCACATAGCATTGATCCTAAACGGGATTCGGTGGGACGGCTAAAGACGTTTGCTGATAAACTTGGAATCACTTCTGATCGCTGGCACTTGGTTACAGGTGAAAAGGACAGCATTTACAGCATGGCAAAACACTATATGATCGCTGCCCAAAAGGATGATCTTGCCCTAGGTGGTTATGCCCATAGCGGACAGTTTTTGCTTATCGACAAGAAAAGACAAATAAGAGGGATTTACGATGGTACTGTTGCCGAGGACGTAGACATTCTGATGGAAGACATTCGCATCTTGTTGGGTAGTGAGGAAGAATAGCATCATAATCGGTTCATTCTTGCTCATCATGCTATCGTGTGATTACAGACCTCGGAATCAGGGAGCCGCTCTTTATCGTGAGCATTGTCAGAACTGTCATATGGAGAATGGGCAAGGCCTTGGAACGCTCATGCCGCCCGTCGCTGATTCAGACTATGTAATAGAAAACATTGATCTCCTTGCCTGCATCATCCGCTTTGGACAAGATGAGGTGGTTACTGTGAATGATCAGAAATACGAAGGAGTCATGCCAGGAAACAGGCAACTAAACGATGTGGAGATTAACAACCTTATTCACTTCTTGGTTGAGGTTCTCAACCACCAACAAAACACGTATACGATTTCTGATATCCGGAAGCAGCTCGAAAGCTGTGAAGACTAGGCTTCCTGCTCAACCTCGACAGGCCGAGTAAGAGGTTTTGTTTTTGCCGGTTGCGCGTCAGGTTCAATCTTTACAGGCTGAGACTTCAGCTTGATAATGTTGAAAGCACTCAACACCTTAATCGTAATATAGACGGGATCAATTTCGTGCCATTTTACACCAAAATTGGGGCGTCCACCGAACTTGTGATGATTGTTGTGATAACCTTCACCTAGCATGAAAATATCGACAGGTATGATGTTCTTGGAAGTGTCTCCAACCTTGAAATTAACATAGCCATACTTGTGTGCCATCCAATTGATGATGGCTCCGTGGAACGGGCCCATGATGAAATGAATAGGGAGCAGCAGGTACATCCACCAGAACTCGGCAAACTCAACATAGAACCATATGTAGAATAGACCCCAAAGAATTCTAATCGGCCAACTATCTGCAAACTTTTCAAAGGAGACCCATTCAGGTAAATCTTGCTTCCACTTGTCCTCAACTTCAACTCTGCCGTAGAAAATGTCTGAATACAGTTCTTTCGTTCTCCACATCATTTTGAAAGGGTTGCTGTCATATTTTGGAGAATGCGGATCCTTCTCAGTGTCAGCGTATGCGTGGTGATATCTATGGAGAATGGCATAAGCGTACGCGCTCACGTAACTTGACCCTTGGAACACCCAAGAAATGACCTGGAAGAACCGCTCCCAACCCTTGCTCATAGTGAACATTTGGTGAGCGGCATAACGGTGGTCAAAGAAAGTCTGTGTCCAAAGCGATAGGTACCAGTGCGCTACGAAAAAAATGAGAATCTCCATGAATTTGCTTCTAGTTTACTAAAAATGCCCTCTGAAAAGCGCCACAAAAATAATCAATAAAACTCGCTTTATGGCCTCCGGTCAAACCCAGATTAGTCTTTTAGCCGAACCTCGATTAAATCTCGATGAGTACAGAAAGGATATCAGGCTGATTTCTCCTTATCCAGACAACTAATGAGAAATTGGATCTCCTTTACCTTGTCCTCATTGTTCAGTTTCTTAAAGCTGTGTTCAAGGTTTTTAAGAACGCGTCGTAGGATAGACACATTGTGCGCTGGGCGAAAGTACTCGGGCTTTGTATCAAGCTTGAGTTGCTCCAGGAAGTGATCAATTTCCTTGTGGCTGAAAACAGTTCCCTTGCTGAAAGGATTGATGTAAAATAAAACGTCTGTTTTGTAGATGTCATTTGTCTTATACAGACTGAATCGATCGAGATAGCCAAGGATGAAATGTCTGGGCAGGTTAATTCCGTAAATCGGAAGATCAAGGTTTTGAGCAATGATGGAATAAATCAGGCTAAGGCTGAGTGGGTTCCCTTTTTTGGTCTCGAGCACAACGCTTAGAAACGAATTTGAGGGACTATGGTAGTTAGCAGTGTTACCGCTAAAACCATACAACTGAAACAGAATGTGATTAATCACCTTCACCTGTTCGAAAGCCGTCAAGTTAGAATTCAACTCAATCCAGATGTCTTGTTGAACTTGTTCTAATGTCTTGAGTACCTGCTCCTCATCAAAATCAGGATATTGATATCGATTGATGATCAATGCACCATCAAGGAGGTTGTTGGCACCTTCTTCGACCCATCGGGTTAGATTCCTTCCTAGAAGCTCAAACTGAATATCATGAATGAGTTGTTCGATCCTTTGTTGGAAGAGCATTCCAAATAAGTTTGACTCCCACGCTTCTTCCAAGTTTGGAATAACGTCCGCTCCATAAGTAAGAAGCTGAGTCTTTACAAGCGCATAGACACTCTCGTCAGGATCGTCGAGAAGTCCTATTAATGCTGATATATCCGTGCCTTCGTACAATGTGAGCCAAAATTACGGGGGTTCTCAGCCGGCAAGATTTGGGAAATCAGGAGCTATTAAACATGCTTTGTTAATAGCGAAAGGCCTGAAGTCAGCGAATGACGTAGGATTGCGGTAGAAAATTAAGCCTAAATTGAGTCTAGTACGTTGCTAACCAATTGACCCACAGCCCGCTGATAGTCTACTCCAAACTTCTGAGACTTCCTGTTCGCAATAACAACACATAGGCAAATACAGTTGTGACCTAGCGAACCTCCCAAAGCATAAAGGGCTGAGCTTTCCATTTCATAATTGAGAATATTGAGACCATTGATTTCGAATCGGTCCACTTCGTCGTTGAAGTTTGGATTCGCCAGTGGAATTCTCAGTTGTCTTCCCTGTGGACCAAAAAAACCATTTGCACATAATGTAATACCGCGCTTGCCGAGATGCTCGAGTTTCGATAAGAGTTCGCTGTTTGCCACAGCGACGTATGGTCTGTTTACAGGAACATCATTCTCCGTAAACCCTTCGTAGGCAATTCGGACGTGGCGTTCCTCATCACTTTCTTCTATATCGTAGAAATGACGCACACCGTCGAGTCCAATGCTGTACTCTGTAATTGCTGTGTCTCCAGAATCTATGCTGGCGTGAAGCCCACCGCAGGTTCCTATACGAATAAGGTTGAGTGACCGAAGATTTTCCTTGGGTTCTCTGGTGATCGGATCGAAATTGATGGCGGCATCCAATTCATTTACGACTATATCGATGTTGTCAGTTCCGATACCAGTAGACAGAGCTGTGATTCGCTTTCCTCTGAAAGTGCCTGTGTGTGTGGTGAATTCCCTGTTTGATATTTTAATGTCGATTGAGTCGAATAACGAGCTAATTGTATCAACGCGACTTGGATCACCAACTAGGATTACATTGTCCGCAATGTGCTCATCTTTTAAGCGTAAGTGATAAACACTTCCGTCAGAATGGAGGACCAATTCGCTTTCGGCTGGCATAGTGGGATAATTTTTACGCTTCCAAACCTATGACAAAATGATAGTTTTATGGCGGAATGAAAGGGAGGATTATCACCATCGGGGATGAGATACTAATTGGACAAGTCGTGGATACGAACTCAGCCTGGCTTGGTGCTGAGTTTAGTCAATTGGGTATTGACAATGCTGGCATATGGACAATCCGGGATACTCGAGCCGCCATTCATGAAGCACTGAATCAAGTTGAGTCCGATGTTGACCTCGTCGTAATGACTGGCGGGCTCGGACCCACGAAGGATGATCTTACCAAGAAAGCTCTAGCTGAATGGTTCGAAAGTGATTGGAAAACCGACGAAGGGGTTATGAATCGTGTAAAAGAGCATTTTGTCGAGCGCGGAGTTCCTGTTCCTGAAGCCAGTCTCGAACAGGCTCAAGTTCCATCAGTATGCACGGTTTTGGCAAACACACGGGGCTCAGCTCCGGGAATGTGGTTTGAAAAAAACGGGACCATCTTCATTTCAATGCCCGGTGTGCCATATGAGATGAAAGGCATATTCACGGATGTTGCGAAGTCCTTGATTCGAGATAGACTGAAAGATCAAAACATCGCTCATCGAACGATAATGACCCAAGGCGTGGGAGAGAGTACTCTCATGCAAATGCTCATCGAGTGGGAGCATGAAGTCGCTGAAGCTGGATTGAAATTGGCTTATCTGCCATCTGCTGGGTCAGTCAGACTTCGCGTTTCTGGGATGGAGAACGGAAATCAGGAGCTGCATTCTAAAATTTCCTCTATGGTCGATCGCGCTCTTCCAATTCTTGGAGACTTTGTATACGGATTCGACGAAGAACAATTGGAGCAGGTCATCGGACGGTTATTGAAAGAACAAGGATTGACGCTTTCGACGGCCGAAAGCTGTACGGGCGGATACATCAGTCACATGATTACTTCGATCAGTGGTAGCAGCGAGTATTTTAAAGGTTCGGTTACGGCATATGCTAATGAAACCAAGGTGAACATTCTTGGAGTCGATTCTTCTGCATTAGACGAACACGGAGCTGTTAGCAAGCAGGTAGCGATTCAAATGGCTGAAGGCGTTCGACAGGCGCTGAATACAGACTTCGCTGTTTCTACCACCGGAGTGGCAGGGCCGTCCGGAGGTAGCGCAGACAAGCCTGTTGGAACAGTGTGGATTGGAATTGCTGGATCCAATGGCTCTTATGCCCAAAAATTTAGGATGGGAAAGCTTCGAGAATCGAATATTAGAAAGTCTGCAATGCAGGCGCTTCAAATACTGCGGAAAGAAATAATAAGCACATCAAAATTATCCGCTCAGGATTCGCTTTATTTAAAATGAATGTGTCTATATTTGCGGCCGTTTTCGGAGAGTTAAAGAATTGGGTCATGAAAATTTGTGAGATTACAGGTAAAACAGCGATGGCAGGAAACAATGTTTCCCATTCCAAGCGCAAGACGAAGAGGAGATTTCATGTGAATCTTCAAACAAAGAAATTTTATGTTCCTGAAGAGGATCAGTGGGTAACCCTTAAAGTTAGTGCTGCTGGCATCAGAAACATCAATAAGAAAGGTATTTCAGCCTGTCTTAAAGAGGCAAAAGAAAAAGGATACCTCTCATAGTACAATATCTAGGATGAATGGAACCCGAGTCGATAGGCTCGGGTTTTTTTGTACCCAAAAGCCAAAGGCCAACTTGTGCGGCGTCAGTCTGAGGGCGACGATAGTCTTGTCTCGAAGACAAGCCGTTGGAGTCTTACAATCTTTCGCGGCGGTGCCTTTACCACAAGTGTTTGTTTACAATTCAGTTAGTTGTCAACCTTATTTCGAGGCCTATGTAATTGCTTTGTGGTATGAAGAAACTGCTCGTACTCAGTCTGCTGCTAAGCTCATCACTGATCACATTGTGTCAATCTCTGGGATCAACAATTGATGAATCACTATTCAAAGCAGAAAGGTTAGAGCAGCCAACAGTCCAGTTCAGTAAATCCTTCTTTGCCGAAAATCGAGATCGCCTACGTGATGCGATGCCCGACAGTTCAATGGTAGTGCTGTTTTCTGCGGCTCAAAAAACCAAGAGCAACGACATCGACTACCCTTTTCACCAAGATCCAAACTTCTATTACTTCACCGGAGTAAGGGAAGCAAATGCAATGATGCTTATCTTCAAAAATCCAATGCGCATCGATGAGAAGTGGTATCGCGAAATTCTTTTTGTCGAAGAGAAAGATGATAAAAAGGAACGGTGGACAGGTAAAATGCTTGGATTGGAAAAGGCACAAGAGCTGAGTGGTGCTGCATCGGTCATGAGTAATGTTGAGTGGAAGTCGCTTCCGATAAACTTTGAAAAAATTGAAAAGGTGTTTACCAACTCCTTCAATGACATCGAACGTGATGATAAGATGGATCCAGGCGACTTGAAAAGCTTGGTGACCCATACATTGTCTAAAGTGTCATTTGCAAAACAGTCCATTTCCACGAATGAAGGATTGGATCTCTTTGCATACCTGCGTCAAGCAAAAACAGACGACGAGGTCAAGATGATTCAACACGCTGCTGACATCACGTCGGAAGCGCAGAACCGCATCTATGAGAATGTGAAACCTGGGATGAAAGAATACGAGATTGAAGCACTCATCGAATACACTTTCCGATCCAATGGGGCAGAGGGTGAAGCATTCCCATCCATTGTTGCATCAGGTTCCAACGGCTCCATCATGCATTATACAGCAAACGATGCGACGCTCAAGGATGGCGAAATGATGATCGTTGACATCGGAGCACAGTACAAAGGCTACGCCGCGGACATCACACGAACAATACCGGTCTCTGGAACATTTACGGAAGAACAAAAGCAGGTATACCAGCTAGTTCTAGACGCGCAGACTGTTGGAATACGATATGCTACTCCAGGATATAAATTCTGGACGCCGCATGAGGAGGCGTATCGAACGGCAGGTAAAGGGTTGATTAAGCTCGGTATCATCCAGGAATGGAGCCAGATTGATCTCTATTATATCCATGGCACCTCGCACTACCTTGGATTAGACGTGCATGATCCGGGAGTGTATTCTTCCTTACAACCTGGTGAAGTCCTGACGGTCGAGCCGGGAATCTACATTCCAAGAGACTCTCCTTGCGACCCGAAGTGGTGGGACATTTACGTCAGAATTGAAGATGACATTATCATCACAAGAGGACCTGCCAGAATCTTGAGTGACAAAAGCCCACGGACCATCAAAGAGATTGAGGCGTTGATGGCAGGAGAAGAAGCTACTACCATAGAGTAGGGCAACTACCTTACCAATTACCAATTATCAGTAGTCGACTGCTAACCGTTGATTGGTAATTGTCATTGGTCAATGGGTCATTCCCGGATGCCTGCTTCAATGAGCGCCTGTGCCTTGGACTTGGAATTTGGAAAAAAGGAAACCAACCTTTCAATAACGGCTTCTACCACACTATCTGGACAAGAAGCACCACTTGTTACGACCACCGTAAACTGGTCTTTCTCCGGTAAATAACCCTTAGAGATTTGCTTTGATTTCGCATGGTAGTCGAAGTGTTCTATAGTCTCAGGGTCGATGAGCTCACCCGGGCCATTGATGAAGTACGAATCAAATTTTGAAGCACAGAGGTCAACAATATGACTTGTGTTGGAGCTGTTGTAGCCACCAACAATCACAGCCAGATCAGCATCATGCTCTAACAGCGCAAGGGTTGAAGTCTGATTGTCATTTGTCGCATAGCACAAGGTGTCTCTGGTGTCTGCGAAATGACTTTTAATATTCTCTTCTCCGTGCTTGTCGATCATAACCTCTTTGAAGTATTCCGCTATTTCATGCGTATCCGACGCAAGCATGGTTGTTTGATTGATCACCCCAACCTTCCCTAAGTCCTTGGATGGGTCAAACCCTTTGGAGTATCGACCTTCAAACAAATCATAGAAATCTTCGGTTGGACGGATTCCTTCAATAATCTCTCCAAGTTGTTTTGCTTCGTCGATGTTTTTAATGACCACGGATGGAGACTCATTTAGGCTGTGTGAGAAAGTTGCCTTGGTCTCTTCATGGTTAAACTTACCATGTATGATGATAGAGTAATCACCAGATCCAAGCTTTCCGGCCATTTTCCACACCTTTTCAACGAAAGGGCAAGTAGTGTTGTATTCCTTCGTTTCAATTCCTTTTGATTCAAGAAAAGACTCGGTTTCAAGTGTTGTTCCAAATGCAGGAATGATCACGATGTCCTCAGAACTCACTTCTTCCCATTCGGTAAGCTGATTTCCTTCCGTATCCAAGATAAATGACAAGCCGCGATCCTGTAAATCTCGATTCACAACGGGATTATGAATCATCTGGCTAAGCATGTAGATTTTTTTGTTGGGATTTTCTTCAATTGCACGATAGGCAATCTCTATGGCATTTTCTACGCCGTAGCAGAAACCAAAGTGACGTGCGAGTACAATCTTAACTGGCCCAAAATCAACGACAGTCGGAGTGAAGTCCTTCTTTCGAGGATCGCTTTGTTTTCTGAAATTCTTGATAGGCCCAATGAACTCGCTGCGATAAAATGTCGGGATTTCAAATTGTTTCATACTGTGTTTCTGATCCGGCTTCAAAGGAGCGGATTCTTATTCAATTCAACAATTCATCACTCGTGAAGTTTTGGAAAACTTGAATCGCATCGAAAATTTTAATTTCTTTGAGAAACTATAAACCCTGTTCTATGAGATTTCTTCACGGTAAGGTCAAAGCTAAAAAAGGTGATACAGTCAAGATAGGCGTGTCTCAGCCTACCCGAGTTCTGGTTATGACCAAGACTCAATACAAGCGGTATGCAAAACATCGAACCTTCACCTACTTTGGTGGCCAGAAGGATTCGACCTATGATTTTTCTGTTCCCAAGGACGGCGTGTGGCACATTATCGTGGAAAAAGGGTCATTCCGAAATCCGAAGAATATTGAGACAACAGTCATTAGAGAATTAGGGCAGTTGCCTGCTGCTTCGGATAAGAAGAAAAAGAAAAAGAAGAAAAAGAAAGAACTTGAAGCACCCGAAGTAACCGAGTCGATGGAGTCAAATGATGAAGCGTCAGCGGAAAACACGGACGAAACTCCAAGGGAGGAGTAGAATATTATTTCGCGTAAAGCAAATTGCATTTTGAGCCTGAAGAGAAATCTTCGGACTTTTTTGTAGTTATAAACAAAATCGAATCGGTTATTCCAATCTCGGGGATTCTGAATTTATTCTCTTAGCACCTCCAATAACTTTGCGGTCAGTTCTTTGGTCAGACGTTTGTTTCGTCTGGTAGCTTAATTAAACTGTTGTTGATGGGTTAGCATTATTGAATCTAAAACGGACCGGAATTCACTTTAGAAATCCAAATCATTACTTGGACAACGGATGTTTGAAATTAAGTATCACCCAAACCTTACTAAGGAGGTCACATCAGGCTAAACAGACATAAAAAAGCTCCTTCCCTTCGATCAATGGGGATGGAGCTTTTGTTTTATATGGGCTTATATTCGTCCAATGAAGTTCACGAAGGCCTTGATTCTTATCTCTTCAGTAGCAATGATTGCTATGAGCTGTTCGATTACAGAACCTATTGCCGCTACTTCCAATGAAATTGGATCAAAGGTTGGAATCTCGAGTGGCAAATGCTACTTCGGACTTTGTTTAGGGGTTGATGCATCTATCATCACAGCTGCTAAGAACGGCAACATTTCAAAAATTAGCACGGTAGACTATCGAAGGAAAAACATTCTAGGAATTATTCAAGTCCGAGAATGCATTGTGACAGGGGAGTGAGTATCAGTATTGCTCGTTGACTTCCTTAAGCGTTGGAAACTTGGTCGTAATATCACCAGCTTCTCGCACCCACTTTAAGTATTTTCCATTTCCACGGCAAGCATACGCGTGAAGGGTGTCGGTTTGATCCATGTCAAGTCTGTAGAAACATCTCCATCGATCATTATCTCGTTGGACACAAGCCATTAAATCGACAAGTTCGCCACAAGTGTTTTGAAGGTGCACTGTGTACTTCTTATCGCTGAATCCATAATTCAGACAGCGACCACTCCACTCACTACTTTGCTTAGCTACGCACGAATTCCAGTCCTTTTGATCTAGACTTTCATCTAAATATACATCGCTGGTTGCTTTTGCTACTTCTGGCTTAGGTGCCGAAGTGAATGAAAGCAGAAAGCCGGCAAGGCCAACAACACACAATCCAAGTATCAACTTTTTACTCATCTTCCTTTTAGATTAACACTGATTGTTTTTCAATATAATTTTCGCCTCTTCATTACCCATCTTCTTCGAAGTTTTCCAATCCTGACAAGCACCATCCTTGTCACCTAGTCCTTTTTTGGACCAGCCTCTATTGTTATAAGCTTCAGAGTTTTTCGGGTCAATTTCGATGGCCATGTTAAAGTCACCCATGGCGGTTTCAAATTTATTTAGCTTATTGAAAGCACTACCACGACTGATATAGGCTTGGACAAATTTGGGGTTTAACTCGATAACCTTGGTGTAATCACTAACAGCTTTTTCATAATCTTTCAACACAGAGAAGACAAATGCTCTTCGAACATAGCTATCCATGAATTCTGAATCAAGCGCTATCGCCTCATCGAATGCAGACAGAGCTGCTTCGTAATCACCTGATTGAGTTAGTTTAAAGCCTTTGTCTACCAATGACTTTGCGTCTTGACCAACGGCAATTGTACCGAAAGAGAAGAGAGCGAAAAATAGGATGGATGAAAGGCAGGTTTTCATCTCAGTTAAAATGGCTCAGTTCGTTCTAAGTGTTTATCTGTGAACAGCAATAATAAGTGCTTCACGGCATTTACCAAACTTTCGCAGTCTTCGCCGGAGCATCCAGTTGCTAGATTGGTTCGGTTGTAAAGTAGTTTGCTATCTCTCTTTACGACGTCTCTTTCGATGCATTTACCAGCCTTTTCATAGCAAGCAATCACCACAGCACCTTCACTTTCTGAATAAGAAATTTCTTCGATATTGATGCTTTCGGGAAATAAATAGTCAATTCTTACCACTTCGCCACCACCAGAATATTCAATTCGGACATTTTTCTTTTCAGCAAATAATTCACAAGAGCTTTCTAATTGGTCATTTATATACTTAACTGTATAGTCTTGATCGTAGGTTTGTGCGCTGGAAACTAGAGGACTAAATATTGCAAGGGTCAAGAAACTGGCGACAGCTACAAATTTTCCGCCTAGCCGTAATATCAGTGAGAAGTGATGAATTTTCGAATTATTCATTGGGTTTATTTTTAAGGTCGCTTCGAATTGCAATATTTGAACCAAAGTTATCATACTCTAGCCAATCATTAAACCTGCCGCAGAAATAGCATTCGGGATTCGTGTTTTTATCCGTAGCATGGTGATGATCGGGCTTGTATTGTTCGCTTTTGCCGCTTCGGCGCAAAATGGGCTCATCCTTGAAGGTAGATTCAAGGTTGACGGCGGATCGAACAATGGAGCCAAGATTGTCGTCGAGAAGAACGGTCAACGCCTACAAACCAAAGAAGGAACCTCTAGATTCGAGATCGAACTTGACTTTCAAGCGGTCTATCTGGTTTCGTTCGAAAAAGACGGCTTTGTTTCCAAAAAGCTCCGCTTCGACACGCATGTTCCAACAGATCGAATTGAGTACGGTTTCGAAATATTCGAATTTAAAGTGGAGATCTTTGAGCAATATGATGATGTGAACATGGTCATATTTAATCAACCAGTCGGTAAAATATCGTTTAGCGATCTGATCGATGAGTTTGATTATGACACAGATTACACGAAGTCCATCCAAGCTCAGATCGATGATACCATGGATGAGATTGAGGATAAGAAAGAAGAGATTGCCGATCAAGTCGCTGCCGAAGAAAAAGCTCAAGCTGATGTAGCAAAACAAACTCAGAACCTCACAACTGCAGCTCAGAAGCTGGAGGATCAAGGCAAGTTAGAGGAAGCGATCCAGAAGTTGAAAGAAGCAAATGACATAAAGGAGAACCCACAGACAGAGAAGAAAATTCAAGAACTAGAAAAGAAACAAGAACAGCAAGCCAAGCAACAAGAAAAGCAGGATGAGTTTAACAAGGTTCTTGCCGATGCCGAAGCCGCAATGGCTCAGGGAGACTTGGAAGGAGCGAAGAAGTTGTTTGAGCAGGCGAATGGAGTGATTGGAGGAGATTCAAAAGTTCAAGCTGGCCTTGCGAAGATTGAGAAGGGCATTGCTCAAGCAGCCAAGGAAAAGGAAGCTGCAGCAGCAGCTGCCGCGGCCGCAGAAGAAGCCGCAGCAAATGCAGCAGCTAAGACTGAGACCGAAGAAGCGGTTATTCCTGAAACTGGTACAGTCATATTGGGCGATGTTCGGGTTGGAGAAGAAGCGAGCCTAACGGCGCGCTTAAGTGAAGATGAGAAGTTTGACGGCATGATGCGTCGGGCTGAGATCCAGCAGGAAGAATTCTACGAAGAAGAAGAGCAGAAACAACTGCGAGATGATTACCCAAGAAGGAAGACGGTCGAAACCGAAGAAGCAGGGAACAGTGTTATCACTTGGGTGTATATCAACTACGGTGAGTTTGTGAAAACTTACAAAAGGGTTAAACACAACTGGGGTGGCGAATATTTCTTCATTGATGGTCAAGCTACAAACCGTCGTTATTGGGAACACGAGACTCAATAAAAAAAGCCCTCCATATTCTGAAGGGCTTCTTATATTCTTTAAGGCTTAATTTCTTCTAGCCGTTATCATCGTTATCAGATTCATCATCTCCATCCGAAACTTCTTTGACGAAAATATCCTGAGGCTCGTCATCAGTAAAATCAATTGGAGGATTCTCATCATTCGAATTCATCTCAGAGGTAGATGCTTCTGGAAGGGTGGAATGTGAATGAAGCACAGTTTCAGCACGCCATTTGAATATGTATATATGCCATCACCGTTAGTCGCTATTCAGTAGGTCGACCCATGATGTACGATGGCGTTCACACTTAGACTATCGTTGATCACTCGTACTTGATCTCCAGCATGAATTTCAAACAATCCTTTTTTTGTGCCAGCTAGGTACGACGCAGGAATCCCCTCGATGCATCGCACAAAATTTTGATCTACTCCTCCTAGGCTTAAGGTCGTCTCAGGTTCATTCTCCCTATGGTATAGAATGCCCTTTCCATTGGTAGCGAGAATGCTCATGGTTTCATCGCTTATGGCATCGAACACTAGAATTTCGTCATAAGGTTCAGGAAATCTATAGGTAGATGTGTTTCGTTGATCTATCGCCACCAAACCTCCTTGGCATGCGACATAGACTCGACCATCACTGCCTTCATATACTAAGTTCGCGAGGTTGTTAAGGAGCCCATTAGACTTATAGAATGTTTGAAAGGAGTTTCCATCAAACTTACTCACGCCACCTACTGTCGCTACCCAAAGGTGACCGTCGTTGGATTGGTAGATATCGCGCACTTGAGACTGGGCCAATCCTTCGTTTACAGAATAAGAAATGTAGTAGTGTCTTTGAGCTTGAATGCTAAAGGATGCAACCACAAAAGCAAGAAGAACGTATATGAAATGGATTAAAGACCTCACTGGACGTAAAATTACTTCAAATATTAGGTGTAGATTCTTCGATTGAGTAAATGGTTATTTTTGCGCAACCAATGCTGAAATCACGACTTTTAGGAATACTGATAAGCATAGCTTGCTTTGTAATTGCTCTTGACGCAGTTGCACAGCGAGGTGGAGATACATCATGGACCAAATACCGTCATGAAGCGGGAATCGGCTATGGAGTAAACACGCTGTTTTCTTCTCTAGGTGAAAAGGATCAGATAGGTTTTAATCCAGTGTTCCAGCGATCGACCTTCAATGGTTCTTACAGATATTTCATTCTGAAACGATTTTCTGCTCGTGCAAGTCTTACACACGCTTTTGCTCGTAAAAACGACAAGGACCTAAACCCAGAGACTAGACCGAGTATTAGATTAGATTACACAAGCACGGTCACCGAACTGGCGGCACTAGCCGCGTATCACATATTCGATGAAGCCGTAAAAGGCAAGAAAGGTAGAGTGAGAAGAGCGAGAGGCGGAACAACAAGAGGTGTCAATATGGGATGGAGTGTATATACTGGTGTTGCACTCGGTTACTTCAGACCGTTCGGAGAGTACTTCGGACAAGAAGTTGAGTTGAAGCCGCTTCCTGCTGACACATCTGCTCTAAGCAATGACAGCAAGTATCGAAGAATCAATTTTCACATTCCTGTAGGGAGTCAAATTCGATTCATTTTATCCGAAAACTGGCGGTTTGGGGCTGAATTTGGATATAGAATTGGAATCAAGGAATACATCAACAATACAAGTTGGGTCTATTATAGAGATCCAGAAGTCAAGCATCCTGGAACAAACGCTTCTGTAGATCAGTCGAAAGTTGGGCCGGTGACTTTTGAAAAGGAACTTCCTCCAATTGAAGAGCTTGGAAGTAAGACAGGCCGTAAGAACTACATGTTCGTGATGCTCACGCTGGCCTACCGGTTCAAGTCTTAAGAGACCGGCACCGTTTCATTCAACTCATCCGTTCTTATTACAATATCACCATCGTCATCGATGCTGAATATTCTCTTGAACTTTCGGCCTGAGAGCACTTCCTCCACCAAGTAACTATGTCTCAAGTGAACTTCTTGGGCGAACATCTCATCATAACCATGGATGTGAATGAGCAACTCACCATCGGATTTAAGAATTTGTTCTGTCGTTAATTGAGCTAGCGGGCTTTGATCGTCAATGTGATGGACAATTGTCCAATTCAACGGGAAAAATTCAATATGATCAATTTCGAGGTTTAGCTTGGTGTAGATCCTATTGACCCTTCTTTCAATGGTGGATTCCATGTTAAGAGTAACAGAGGCATGAAGATTCATCAATTGGCTTGGCCGTTCGTTGACTATCCTAAAAACCAAGCTTCGGACTCCATTCACATCATGAATTAGGGCATTCTCTGAAAACTTGATCTTAGCAGTTGGTTTGCTGAACCGGCCGAAGAGCAATCCTGTTGCAAGTGAAAATGACAGGAAACCAATTAGCGCTTCCAGCGAAGCGATAAAACTTGCTGCATTTGAGACTGGAGACAATGCACCATATCCGACAGTTGTAAACGTTTGGGTTGAGAAGAAAAAGCAGTGCATGTAATGGTTCCAGCCTTCTAATCCCACTGTATCACTAATAGCATCTTGTCCCAGAGAATAGTACAGAAAAGCAAAGAAGGCATTCGCAACAAGGTAGGTGAGTAAAAGGCTTCCGAGAAACTGAATCCAGCTCATTTTAATGAAGATGAGATATGCCTCGTTCATCTTAAACTTGGCACCTAGCTTCACCACATTGAAGGAACCATCCTTATTGATTATGCGTTTCGTTCTCCCTGAGAAGGAGGCGCCAGTTCCAGGATCGTATTTATTCGCACGTTTTGCCATTTAAATCAATGATTCAATTAGGTTTTGTTTAGCCTCCGTTAAGAGATTCAGACTTGAAATATAGGATGTAAGAACCGGAGGATGATGCTTCAATCGGCGGAGATTCAGTTCTAGTTCGCTTTGTCTTTCTCCCTTGAATGTAATTTCTGCCCTTTCAATATCACCACCTCGAGCAACAGATAGTGAAACATCCCAGCCATTCGATGACTTTTCGAATCGATACTTTGGACCGTAGCCATAATTCCAATCTGGATTAGCATATTTCTCAATGACTAGGCTTGAGAGTGTGAGCTTCTCCGCCTCAACGCTTTTAAATTGGTGGCCTTGTTTGATGAGTTCATTCTGAAGGTGGGTCATAAAGTCTTCTGCCTTACCAACATCTTTCACAGACCTTAGATTTTTGATTTTGCTGCGAACGGATTGCACGGCCTTACTTTCAAATGTTGCTTCAGGTTTGGCAATTGACTTTCTCAGTGTCACTTCGTCGGAATCGTACAAAATGGTTCCATGGTGCAGAGCCTTCCTTCTTTTTATATGCTGTGCATTTCCAGAGATTTTGAACTCTTCATAGTAAATGTCAAATCGCTCGTTAATTGTGATTTCGTAGCCCATGTGCCGAAGTGCGGATGCAATTATTTCTAGATTGGTTCCATAATCAATCTTGTGATCTTGGTCTAGTATCCGGAAGAAGCTAAAGTTGATGTTTCCGTGGTCGTGGTAAACTGTGCCGCCGCCGCTAATCCTTCTGAGAATTGGAATATGCTCTGCTTCGCAAAAGGGATAGTTGATTTCGGCCAATGCACATTGGTGCTTTCCAATAATGACCGAAGGTGGGTTGATCCACAACCTAAGTGTGTCTCGCTCGAAGCGATCGAAGTAGAATTCTTCGAAAGCCAAATTTTCAGCTGGACTTGGATATGAGTTGGCTATGAGATCCATCGATGAAATTCGAAATCAAAGACGAATGTGAATCTTTCAATCCAATTCTAACGAATAGCTTTGAGGCAAAATTCTGAACTTGGATTACAACATCGTCCGAAAGCTTTTCGAGTCACCGAAAAAAATTGTCATTACAGCGCATCGTTCACCAGATGCAGATGCCATCGGATCTAGTCTTTCATTGTCTCATGTCTTGACCAAAGTCGGGCATCATTGTGACGTTGTTATTCCAGATGCATTTCCCAGCTTTTTAGATTGGATGAGCGGTGCTTCGCAGATTATGGTGTTTGATTCTTCGGAACAAGAAGCAGCAGCGAAGATTAAGGAGGCAGACTTAATTTTTTGCTTGGACTACAATCGGCTTGATCGTATAGCTGCGGTAGGCGATCTTGTACGAAACGCGACGGCACCAAAAATTCTCATCGACCACCATATTGATCCAGCCACGTTTGATTACATGCTCAGTGATACGAATGCTTCATCAACTGCAGAATTGGTCTTCGATTTTGTATCCAATTTGGACTGGGTTGATCGGATTGATGCCGACGTTGCCGCCTGTATGTACGCCGGTATGATGACAGATACCGGGTCATTTAAATATCCCAGCACCACAGCCCATACCCATCGTGTGGCGGCTGAATTAATGGATCGAGGGTTAAAACCGACACATGTTCACCAAGAGATTTTTGACAATAATTCCTTTAGCCGACTCCAATTAATTGGATATGCTCTAACCAATAAACTTGAATTCAACGAGACAAATGGAGTCTCCATAATTTCTTTGAGCGTTGATGAAAAATCGCGCTTCAATTTTAAAAAGGGAGACACCGAAGGATTGGTGAACTATGGGCTTTCAATTGGAGGTGCTCGAATGGCTGTTTTTCTGAGCGAAGAACCAGCATACACCAAAATGTCCTTAAGGTCAAAAGGTGATCTTGATGTCAATGTGATCGCACGAGAACATTTTAATGGGGGAGGCCACAAGAACGCCGCGGGAGGAAAGCTAGATTTGGATATCTCAGCTGCTGTAAATAAGGTGAAAGATGTACTTGAATCGCTCGACAATTAATATGCAATCACTACTGGCGTTCATAGCCACAATTATTCTGATGCAAGCCTGCAATACTCAGGAGCAAGAGCAGACCCCAACAATTCCTGATCAGTTGGAGATCAATAAGGGAATGGAAGAGATCAATCGTCAATTCGTTATTGACGAGAATGCTCAAATCGACGGTTACATTGAACGGCATGGCTGGGAGATGACTAAGACTGGAACCGGCTTGAGGTACATGCTCATAGAAACTGGTGCTGGCCCAGTCGCTGTGGAAGGACAAATTATATCAGTAGCATTCATTGTATCTCTCTTGGATGGAGAAGAGCTTTATTCATCTGCAGATGGTCCAGCAAAGGACATTCTGATAGGCCAAGACAACGTAGAGTCCGGCTTGCATGAAGCCATGACCTATTTGCGCAAAGGAGACCGGGCGACGATCATTCTTCCGTCATACCTTGCTCATGGCCTCTCAGGAGATGGAAATAAAATCCCTCCTCGCTCAAGTGTTGTTTATGACATCCTTGTTGTTGATTTGAAATGAGAGCATTAGTTCTAATTCTCACTATACTTTTCTTCGTCGGGTGCGAATCAACAGATTACCCTGGTTACAAGAGGTTGGATGAATCACTTCACTACAAGCTCGCCGCTGTGGGAGATGAAAGTGTCCCAGTTTGTGAAAAGTGCTTTGTTACCTTGGAACTTCAAGTGTTCAATGCTACAGAGAAACCTGTAGCAATTAAGAGATTTGATCGCGTGGAGTTTGGAACACTTTCGCTTTCTGAACCCATTGTAAGTCAATTGCTTAAAGGCAGCGAAGGAGATAGCATACTATTCAAAGGAACGGTTGCGGATTTCAATACGAACGATTGGATGAGTCCAATATCCTTTGACTCTTCTTCTCAAGTACTACAAATTAACCTGAAGGTGGACGAAGTATTGACCGCGGAAGAGCTGGTTTCAAAGAGAGCTGACGAACGCATGATGAAAGATTTGGAAATGCAAGGAGCCCGCTGGATGAGCCTTGCGGTTGATAGTCTTAAATTCCTGGAGGAAGAAAGTCAAAACGGAATCTATTACAGAGAACTGGAGGCAGGAGATGGAGAATTCGCCAAGAGTGGTGAGTTTCTCACTGTTCATTATATCGCAAAGCTTCCAAATGGCGAACTTGTGGATAATACGTACATCGGGAATCCCTTGGAGTTTGAGGTTGGTCGGCCAGACCAGGTGCTGAAAGGCTTCGCGATAGGGATTTCGAAGATGAAAAAAGGGAGCAAATCCCTGATGTTAATTCCATCTAATCTAGCATTCGGAGAGAAAGGATCAACCGAAGGAATCGTTCCTCCATATGCGCCAATTATTTATGAAGTTGAATTGGTCGATGTAGGGGAGTAATTCTGCTATGTTTGCCAGCTTTAAGAAATGAACATGAAAAGACTATTTATTGGACTAGGGCTCGTAGCCCTCATCGCTTCAGGTTGTGATCAAGGTGGTTCTACGACAGAGGATGGCGCTTCAGGTGAAGTTGATCAAGTTGAAGAGATCGTACTGCCATCTGGATTGAAAATCGAGATAGCCCAAAAGGGAGATGGTATCCTTCCTCAAGTTGGTCAACGAGTATCGGTTCACTACCGTGGAACGCTTGAAGACGGAACTCCTTTCGACAATAGCTACGATCGAGGTCAGCCTTACACCTTTCCAATTGGGAAAAGGCAGGTTATTCAAGGTTGGGATGAAGGAATTGCTCAGCTATCAACCGGAGCCAAAGCGAAACTTACAGTTCCATCCGAGCTGGCATACGGTGAAGCAGGAAGACCAGGGATTCCACCAAACAGCACTCTAATTTTTGAAGTAGAACTCGTTGAGATTAAGCAAGCTCCAGTAGCAATAACTCACGAGCCTTGGCCTTTGGATGGGGTCGAACTTCAGCAGACCAATTCCGGATTAAAGTACTACATAGTTGAAGAAGGAACAGGGCCACAAGCTCAAGCTGGCAAAATTGTCAAAGTCCATTACTACGGTTACTTGAAAGCAAATGGAAACAAGTTCGATGGCTCATTCGAGCGCGGAGAACCGATAGAGTTTCCTCTTGGACAGGGAATGGTTATCCCAGGTTGGGAAGAAGGACTTGCTCTTCTCAAAGAAGGAACGAAGGCTGTGTTGGTCATTCCTTCATATCTCGCTTATGGAGATGAAGGCCGTCCTCCAGTCATTCCACCTCAGTCAGACTTAGTGTTTGACGTAGAGCTGGTTGGAGTCAATTAATTTGACGGGTATTTGATCGTTTTGAAACTTAGCAATCGATCAAAATCTCGCCCTAGTTGCCGGTGATATACTAAGATTGAGTACTCATTTTCAGTTTGAAAATGTGCCCCCTCAAATCGCATCAAATCAGGCTCGTATTCTCCATCATAGACAAAGGCGTAACAGTAATTGTAAAGCCCTTGTTTTAGATAAAGCGTGTTTTCATACTGAAGGCTTTTTTGATTGTAAGTCATCTTTGCGTGAGGGACGATTCGCCAATCAGTAAGTGCACCATAAATGTACACGTCGCCATCAGCAATTGCCTTGTCTTGCTTAAGGCTGAAATGAGTTGAAACGTAGTCTGCATCAACTGTTCCTTCGCCGCCGAACAGATCATTCTTCACAAAATACCAGCCGTTCATATCTTCTCTTTGAAGATAAACCTTGCTCAATCGACTCTTATCTTGCTCCAGATATGCGTGATTTTCACTTTGGTTGAATTTGACGGAGGCCACCCCATAACCAGTAAATCGAGGATTGCTGATATCAATGAGACGAAACTCATTCATTCCACTCATGGCATTTTGGCCCTCATAATCATAGTCAAGTCGATCTTCCTTGACAAATCTTGGCTCTAGGTCATCGATGCTCATTTCCCATGAGTGATTTTGGAGTACTACGACATGTAGATCGCGGTATGGATTTGTAATCATGTATTGATCTGGAATAATCGAGAAATCAATTTCTTGATGTGAGTACCTCTGTTTAACCATGGTTGCTTGCTTCACTTTGGCTTCCACTTTAATCAAATCTTCGGTGACACAAAAACGTCGTGTCAGAATCAGCTTTTCGCGATCATCGCTATCAAAGACCTTTAGCAGATAGTTTCCAGATTTGGTGATTCGAATATTGAAGTTGGGTATATCGAGATAATAGTGGGTGAACTTCTGAAATGTATTTCTAGAAAAATCGTAATCGGTCAAATAATCTTCTGGCGGGCCATCTAAATATTCCTGAACATCCAAGTCAGATTGAGTCCAATCGTGATCACAATGAATCACCGTGTACATATAATTGCCCATTGCCGAATCAAGCACGTCAAAATGCAGTTCTAATATGCTACCCTCTTCGTTCAATTCGATCACTGGAGGCCCTAGTTTCCAACCCTTGGGATGGAGGAGCACGGTCTTGACATTCTTTGCATAGGTGTAGTTATCGTAGCGCAAGTAGGTGGAGTCGTAGTACGAGACATCACCGTGGCTTCCGTCAATTTCCAATTGTGCCATTCCTAAGCTAGGCGCAAGGACAGTCACGCAGAGATAGATACCAATTCTCACAATGAAGTGGTTGATTATGTGCCGTTTATTGTGTTGGAATTCTGTGTTGAAGTCGTTCAAATCTCTTCTTAGCTTGGCCTGAAATTATCTGAATTATTTTAGCTGATAATTCAATGTTAGTAAAACGGCTTAATAACGAATGATTTTCACGATGAATTGTGGGGATATAAATAAAAATTGCTGTAAGTTTGCGGCCGTTTTCGAGGCGATTTTTGAACGAAACTAGATGGCTAACCAAGTTAAAATTCGCAGAGGGGCTGATATCAAACTTCAGGGGGAAGCAGAGAAAGTTAAAAGCGATGCACCACTCCCTAGCTCTTTTGCACTCAAACCAACCGATTTTCAAGGTCTAATTCCCAAAATGTGCGTAAAGCAGGGTGATACGGTGAAAGCCGGCGATCCGATTTTTTACGACAAGACCAATGAACACGTAAAGTTTACATCACCCGTCAGCGGAGAAGTCGCTGAGATTGTACGAGGTGAAAAAAGAAGAATTCTTGAAGTTCGGATCATACCCGATTCGACACAGGATTATGCCGCATTTGATGTGAGCAATCTCGATTCTGCTGAGGGCGTGAAGAAGATTCTGATGGCAAGCGGATATTGGGGCTTTTTGAGGCAACGACCGTACGACATCATTGCTGATCCCACTCAAACTCCAAAAGCAATTTTCATCTCTGCTTTTGACAGTGCGCCACTCGCTCCGGATTATGACTTCCTTCTACATGGTCAAAAGAATGCTTTTCAAGCTGGACTGGATGCAATTTCCAAATTGACGAAGGGTAAAGTGCATCTGACTACGCGAGGGAGATCCTCTGCCGATGAAGTATTCACGGAAGCGAGCGGAGTTGAGAAAAACACCATTACTGGGCCTCATCCTGCTGGAAATGTAGGAATTCAAATTCATCACATCGACCCGATCAATAAAGGAGACATTGTTTGGACCATCAATGCGCAAGCAGTTGCAATGATTGGTCGATTCATAAAAACAGGAAAGGTTGATTTTTCTAAGATTATTGCACTTGCAGGATCGGAAGTTGAAAAGCCGAGGTACTTGCATACTTGGGTTGGAGCTTCAATGAAATCCATCGTAGACGGTCAAGTAAATGAAGGAGATAACCGAGTTATATCTGGTAACGTACTTTCAGGTATTCAGGTAGAGGAGAACGGCTATCTCGGATTCCATGACGATTTGGTCACCGTGATTCCCGAAGGGCGCGACCCACAGTTTCTTGGCTGGATTGCACCAAATCTCCGCAAGCTTTCATTTTCGAGAGCTTACATGAGTTGGTTGATGCCAAGTAAGGAATTCCGCCTTAATACCAATATGAATGGGGAGGACAGAGCATTCGTAGTTACGGGCCAATACGAACGTGTATTCCCAATGGATATCTATCCGGTCTTTTTATTGAAAGCCATCATGACAAAAGATGTCGAAAAGATGGAAGTGCTTGGTATTTATGAAGTTGCCCCTGAAGACATGGCGCTCTGTGAATTTGGTTGTACAAGTAAAATGGAGGTTCAACGCATCCTGCGTGAAGGGCTTGACCTTGCAAGAGAAGAACTGGGATAATTAGAGTTTGATGAAGTTATTACAGAATTTATTTGACAGCGTTCGTCCGCACTTCGAGAAGGGCGGAAAACTCGAGAATTACTACCGAGTCCTAGAGGGGTTTGAAACACTCGTATTTGTTCCTGGGCATGTAACACACCGAGGAACACATATTAAAGATGCCATCGACCTGAAACGTACCATGTTTTTTGTGGTGATTGCGTTGGTTCCTTCTCTCTTGTTTGGAATGTGGAATACTGGACATCAGCATTTCCTTGCTACGGGCGAGTTTGGCGGTCTTGCAGAAGGTTTTATTGACAAGCTGTTATTCGGTGCCATGTTGGTTCTTCCACTAGTCATTGTGAGCTATACAGTAGGTCTAGCCATTGAATTCGCGATTGCTGCTAAAAACAATCACCCGGTTAACGAAGGTTTCCTCGTTTCAGGGATGTTGATTCCACTCGTTCTTCCAGCGGATGTACCGTTATGGATGGTGGCTGTTGCTACAGCGTTTGCAGTAATCATTGGAAAGGAAGTGTTTGGTGGAACTGGAATGAATATTCTGAATCCTGCTCTTACCGCTAGAGCATTTCTCTTCTTCGCTTATCCGACTAAGATGAGTGGGAATATCGTTTGGGTTCCTACAGGTGATAAAACTCCTGTAGATGGATTCACGGGTGAAACACTTTTATCTCAGGCTTACAACGCCCCTGATGGAAGTAATTTTGGTGAAGTGGCCTATGACATGGCTGGCTATCAATACGGAAGCATGGCTGACACGATGTGGGCATCATTCTGGGGCTGGGTTCCAGGTTCGATTGGTGAAACGAGCACATTTGCGATCTTGATAGGAGCGGTTTTGTTACTATGGACTGGAATCGCTAGCTGGAGAGTGATGCTGAGCTTCTTCGCAGGAGGACTCGGAATGTCTATCCTCTTTAACTTATGGGGTGCAAATCCATTTATGGATGTCTATCCTCTGCAACAACTTTTCATGGGTGGGTTCATGTTCGGTTTGGTCTTCATGGCCACTGATCCTGTTTCAGCCACTCAGACAACCACAGGTAAATGGATTTATGGATTCTTCGGCGGATTCTTGAGTATCATGATTCGGGTCTTTAATCCGGCATATCCAGAAGGGGTGATGGTGGCCATTCTATTCATGAATGTGATGGCACCGCTCATTGATCATTACGTGGTACAAGCCAATATCAACCGAAGACTTAAACGAGCTAAAGTCGCAACTGCTTAAATCTGATAGAAATGGCAATCGATAAAGAATCACAAGGTTTTACGTTTCTGTTCTCAATCATCATGGTGGTTGTTGTAGCGACAGTTTTGTCGCTGGCAGCCATGGGATTGAAAGGTCCTCAGGATGAGAACATGAAGCAAGAGAAGATGCAGAACATCCTTGGCTCTCTTCAGATTGAAGTGAGTAGAGAAGAGGCTCGGCTCACATTTGGTGACTTCGTTAAGAAAAGGCTAATCTTAAACTACAAAGGAGAAGTTACTTCAGAATCAGAAGGAGCAATTAAGAGTTTGGCGGCAGATGGCAAGGCCGCTTTTGAAGCAGATGCATTCAACTTAGACATTAAAAAGCAATTTCGAGACAAGTCAAAGCCTGATTCGGAAAGAAGATATCCGCTTTTCATTTGTGAGAAGGAAGGATCAAAGTACTATGTAATTCCACTCATTGGAACCGGACTTTGGGGCCCAATATGGGGATTCGTAGCCTTGGAAGGAGACATGAATACTGTCTTTGGTGCAACGTTCGATCACAAAACAGAAACCCCTGGTTTGGGAGCTGAGATCAATCAAGGCTGGTTTGAAAACCCATTCATTGGAGACAAGATCTTTGATGAATCAGGTGAATTCGTTTCCATCAAAGTCATCAAGGGTGGAACAACCCCAGATAATCTACACGGTGTTGATGCCATCACAGGAGGAACGATTACCTCAAATGGTGTGTCGTCCATGCTAGAAAACACGCTTAAGGTGTATGTGCCTTATTTCAAGAACAACTCTGATATCGCTTCAATCTAAGAACTATGAGTACTGAAGTTAAAGAAGTAGTAGAAGTAATAAAGGAACCGAGCGAGCCATTATTCTCGAAAAAGAATAGAACGCTTCTAACGGATCCGCTCGATGACTCTAATCCAATTACCGTACAGGTATTGGGTATTTGCTCAGCATTGGCCATCACCGTTCAAGTGAAGCAGGCGGTGGTTATGTCGATCTCCGTATTGGCAGTGATGATCGGTGGAAACCTCATCATTAGTTTATTGAGAAACACCATTCCGAGTAGAATTCGAATCATCGTCCAATTGGTCGTCGTTGCATCACTTGTAATATTGGTTGACCAAGTATTGAAGGCTTACGTTTATGATGTAAGTAAGGCTTTGTCCGTGTTCGTCGGTTTGATCATTACCAATTGCATCATCATGGGCCGATTAGAGGCATTTGCGCTCGCAAATAAGCCTTGGCCATCCATTCTGGATGCGATCGGAAATGCAGCGGGCTATGCATGGATTCTGATAGCAGTCGCGGTTGTTCGTGAGCTTTTAGGATCAGGAACATTAATGGGATTCACGATTATTCCATCCGCAGTTTTTGACTTTGGTTATATGAATAACAACCTGATGATTCTTCCGCCCATGGCACTGATTACGGTTGGAGTGATTATCTGGGTTCAGAGAAGTCGTAATACCAAACTATTTGAAGAACATTAAGCGATGCTAGAATTAGTCAACATATTCGTTAAGGGGATTTTCATTGAGAATATGATTTTCGCCTACTTCTTGGGGATGTGCTCTTATTTAGCGGTTTCCAAAACAGTCAAAACAGGATTCGGACTGGGTATGGCCGTGATTTTCGTATTGGGAATCACCGTTCCGGTAAATTACCTCATCGAAAACTATGTATTGAAGGAAGGAGCGCTTTCTTGGTTGAGTGAGGACTTCGCAGCCATAGATCTTAGCTTCTTAAGCTTTATCATGTTCATCGCCGTGATTGCCTCTATGGTACAGCTGGTTGAAATGATGGTAGAAAAATTTGCTCCAGCTCTATATGGTGCTCTCGGTATTTTTCTTCCGCTCATTGCGGTTAACTGTTCAATTTTAGGTGGAGCACTCTTCATGCAAGAGCGCCAGTATGCTTCCATCATTGAGGCTACATCGTTCGGACTTGGTTCTGGCGTAGGATGGCTACTCGCAATTGTGGCAATTGCAGCTATCAGAGAGAAAATTAGATACTCCAACGTTCCTGCTCCACTACGCGGACTGGGAATCACATTTATAATCACCGGACTTATGGGCGTTGCGTTTATGGCCTTTATGGGAATCGAATTATAGAATAGATATGGGAACTACGATCATATTAAGTATAGCAGTCTTTTTAGTTTTCATCTTGCTCTTGGTGTCTATCATCTTGTTTGCAAAAGCAAAGTTGAGCCCGAGCGGAAAAGTGAAAGTCACGCTAAACGGAGAAAAAACACTTGAAGTAGATGCTGGCGACACCGTTCTTTCAACTCTGAGCAACAACGGGGTCTTTTTACCATCTGCCTGTGGTGGTGGTGGTACATGCATTCAATGTACTTGTCAAGTCATTTCAGGTGGAGGATCCATTCTGCCAACAGAAGAACCGCATTTTTCACGCAAGGAAATTGCTGACAACTGGAGACTTGGATGCCAGGTTAAGATCAAGGAGGATATGGAAATCCAGATTCCAGAAGAAGTTTTTGGAGTAAAGAAGTGGGACGCTGTTGTTGTGAGAAATTACAACGTTGCATCTTTCATTAAGGAGTTTGTGGTAGAGATAGAGGAAGAGATGGGCTACCGAGCTGGTGGATACATTCAAATTCAGATTCCTCCATGTGAAATTAAGTTCAGCGACATGGATATCTCGGCTCACCCGAAAGAACACCCAGGCGAACCAGACAAGTTCAAGGTAGAATGGGATAAGTTCAACTTATGGCCAATGGTCATGAAGAATGATGAGCTTGTTGAGCGAGCGTATTCTATGGCTTCTTACCCTGCAGAAGGTCGCGAGATTATGTTGAATGTGCGTGTTGCGACTCCACCATGGGATCGCGCGAACAACAAATGGATGGATGTAAATCCGGGGATTGCATCTTCTTACATTTTTGGTCAAAAGCCCGGTGATAAAGTGTCAATTTCTGGCCCTTACGGTGAGTTCTTCATTAAGGATAATCAATCTGAGATGTTGTACATCGGAGGAGGCGCAGGAATGGCTCCAATGAGAAGTCATCTCTACGAATTGTTCCGTACTATCAAGACCGGAAGAAAGGTAACGTATTGGTACGGAGGAAGATCGAAGAGAGAGTTATTCTATGTGGATCACTTCAGAGCATTGGAGAAAGACTTTCCAAATTTCAAATTCTACTTGGTTCTATCTGAGCCGATGGAAGAGGATAATTGGGTCGAGAAGAAAAGCATGGATGATCCCGAAGGCGATGGATTCTTAGGATTCGTTCACCAAACTGTGATTGATCAATACTTGAATACCCACGATGCTCCTGAGGATATTGAGTTTTATTTCTGTGGTCCACCAATGATGAATCAGGCCGTGTTGAAGATGTGCGACGATTGGGGAGTTCCTCCTGAGAACGTTGCCTTCGACGATTTCGGAGGATAAAAATTTTGATCCTTCTGCTGAAGCAGGAGGATTTTTTTGCCCTAATCTTTGCAGAATCATTCAATGAATAACTGGAAGCGGTCTAAATTTGTCGTCACTTCGAGCCCGAAGGAGTCATGGCGAAATGACGATTGAGGAAGAGTCGAGAAGTAAGACTATCAACCGGATGAACCGAGCAACAATTATATTTCTGACTATCGCCTTATCAGCCTGCCACGCTGATCTTCAAAAGACCACATCAGAAGAGTTCCGTCAAGAGATTCACGGTGAAGCTCAAGGAACGACTTGGAGCATTGTTTACTACGATCTTCAAGAGCGTAATCTAAAACCAGCAGTAGACAGCTTGTTGGCAAGGTTGGATGAGTCTCTCTCCACTTATTTACCGGGCTCGATTATCGATGAATGGAATAAGTCTGATTCCGGCGCATACATCGATCAAGTGTTCCTCGAATTACTCTTGTTGAGTTATGATGCCTACCTCGTGTCAGAAGGTTCATTTGATCCGACCGTAAAACCATTGGTAAGTTACTGGGGCTTTGGTCCTGAACGCTTTCAACACCCAGAAATAGTGGATCAAAAGGCCATCGATTCAATGCTGACCCTCGTAAACTTCGACACATTGAAAATTCGACAGGATGATGGCTTGTATCAGTTGAGCGAACAAGATGAAATCAGGAGTCTAACGGGCGAAGTGTTTCTAGTGAAGTCCATTCCAGGAATGCAGCTAGATTTCAATGCTGTCGGTCAAGGTTGGAGTGTTGACCTCGTTGTTGAGCATCTAAGGTCACTTGATTTAAAAGTTCTGTTCGTTGAAATAGGAGGGGAGATTGTTGCAGGAGATCCTAAACCGAATGGCGATCTATGGAAATTTGGTATCGATAAGCCGGTTGACCTCAACACAGAGCGGGAAATTCAAGCTAAGATTAACCTAAGAAATAAGGGTCTTGCAACGAGCGGAAGCTATCGGAAATACTACGAAAAGGAAGGCATTCGTTATTCACATACGATAGACCCAACAACCGGATATCCTGTCACGCACAGTTTGTTAAGCGCGACGGTAATAGCCAATGACGCTGCGACCGCGGATGCAATGGCGACGGCTTTTCTTGTCATGGGAGCGGATTCTACCGTGAAATTTTTGAACGAACGGGACTACCTGAGCAATTACGTTTATCTCATTTCCAGTGAGGCAGATTCATATCAAACTTATACGAGTCATCAGATTGAATCCCTGATGGAGGAACGGGTCGAAAACTAGGAACTGAACTGGGATAGGATAAGCCTTTATGGCTTAGAAGAAGAGTGTTAATCCTTTTGGCATTGCTCTGTTGGCATAGCACCACAGACTGCACATGAGCCTCCATCAGTCTTGAGCATTGGGTTATTACCGGCACAAGTACCAGCAAATTCCCCATCTTTTTTTGCCCAAATTTTAATCGCAATACCAGCGAATGCAAGAGACAGAAGTCCGGCGGCAAGGAGGATTACTAACATGAAACAAAGGTAAGAATCCGACCCATTACAAAAGTGCTATGAGTCACTTTCGAGCACAAGAACAGACATTATTCAAAAATTAATTCGCCTGTGCCTATCTGCTCGAAGTTGACTTTCTCTGGATCTCCAAGAACGTAGATGTCAGCATTGGAGTGGATGGATGCGTTCAGTCTTCTGGTGGTATTGACATAAGCGTTGTTGGTGCTCCTTAAGGTCACCAAAGCTCCAACCGTTTCGAGGTCATAACAATCTGCGTATCCATAACTGGAGGCGTAGAGGAAGAGTTGTTTCGTTTTTCCAGCCGCAGTAATGTCTCCTGTGCCCGTGTGAAGTTTTATATCAACAGTATCAGCTTTTACAATCAAGTCATTGATTCCGCTGGCTGACCAATGCTCAAAGGTGAAGTAGTCGGCGTAGACCGTATCTGTGATCGACACATTGCCTGAGTTATAGCACAAAACGTGTTCGAGCGAGGGCCCCGTTATGTAAATGTTCCTATCTCTATCATAGCCTCTGACGAAATCACACTTGTTCTCATCTGTAATGGTGAGCACGCCATCCTCGATATCTGTGTAGATGAAGTCAACCAAGTTTTCAGGGCACTCGATGGTGGCCTTTCTATGGGGCCCAGGAGTGAAGATTAGATTTAGATTGTCATAAATCTCAATGGTGTGAAAATCAGTGAGAACACGTTCTTCTTTTACATCTTCTCCAAATCCTTTCCAGCATTTACTTTTCTTGCAGCCAGAAAAGAATGCCGTAATGATCAACGCTATGAAGAGCCCTTTTTTCATTTAAGTCGATATCCAAATCCCATTTCGAAATGATCGGCTCTAAACAGATGGGTTTTAAGCGTCCATCGTGCCACCCATTTATCATTCAATTTATACTGAACGCCTATTCTATGATAAAACAGTCCATCATCCTTGAACTTAGAGTTTAAATAGACACCATTGCCCACAACCACTGCAACACGATTAATGAGCACTTGATACGAAAGCATGAATCCCTGCTGCATCACTTCAAATTCATTTTTCACGCTCATTCCTTCTTCGATCATTCTGGGTTTGAGCGAAGTATTGTAGAAGAAGTCAAGAGTGCCAACCAACCGACTTCGATAGCCGAATCGTTTGTAGAAGTCCGCGCTGAGAGAGTAGGATCCATATTTTCTACTTCCAACCGGATAGTTTTCTTTGAGTCCCGCGAGGCCATAAACAATGATTCCGTACTTCTCAATAGGCGGATCGACAACGACCCGATCGTTTAATAGGTTTGTTTTGAAATTGTAGTTCAAACCGAGGCTGATAGCCGGAATGTTGAGCCCAAGATTCGGAATCGTAAATGCACCATTCGAATAGTGAGTTAGTCCAAATCCAAAAGAGGTTCGAAGCCTCTCGGTGACATCTATCTCTAATTCCCCGACCATGCTTGCCACCATATTCAGGTGGGAGCCTATCATGACATTTTTGTAGTTGGTCTCTTCGTCAAACACCTTAGAGATGTATCCAACTCCGGCGCCCAGGCGGTAATTAAGTCGGACGTTTTTACCCCCATTTACTTTGAAGCGTATGTATGGATAGAGAGCAGTGGACCAACCTAACTGTCTGGGGTTGCCAAGGTCCGCGACGAACAAGCCAAGACCAACTCGTGGCAGTAACCATGCTTTTTCCCAGTGCTTGCTGCCCGTAGTCTGTCGTTCTACCAATACCTCTCCTGCCTTCACGTGGCCTTGAATCAGGTTCTTCAGTCCATCGCGATGCGGAATGATAAAACCATACTGAGGTCTTAATTCAGCGCTCAGTCCATTTTGTTGTGAATGAGCAGTTGCTGTTAGCAACGTGAGAATAAGTATTGAAATGATTCTCATTTGAGCAGTCACAAAGTTGCGAATGATATCTTTCCTTTGAGCATACTTCAAAAGATCAAGCTAACAAACGAGCACGATGGAAAAGAGTCCGAGTATGCAAGCGAAATTGGAAGCCTTTGAGCGCCTTCTCAACATAATGGACGAATTGAGGGCTAAATGTCCATGGGATCAAAAGCAAACCATTGAATCCATTCGGTATTTGACCATCGAAGAGATGTATGAACTATCAGATGCAATCATCGACAATGATCTTGAAGAGGTGAAAAAGGAGTTGGGCGATTTAATGCTTCACCTAGTATTCTACTCCAAAATCGCATCGGAGACCGACGAGTTTGATATCGCTGACGTGCTTAATGAGCAGTGTGAGAAATTGATTCGACGTCACCCTCATATTTATGGGGATGTAAAGGTCGAGTCTGAAGAAGATGTGAAACGAAATTGGGAACAGATCAAATTGACGGAAGGGAAGAAATCTGTTTTAGAGGGAGTTCCTAAAAGCTTGCCGGCAATGGTCAAGGCCAATCGTATCCAAGAGAAGGCGAGAGGTATTGGATTTGATTGGGATAATCAGAAGCAGGTGTGGGAGAAAGTGAAGGAAGAGCTGGGTGAATTGCAAACGGAAGTGGAGAATAAAGCATCAAAACAGCGAATTGAAGACGAATTCGGCGATGTCTTATTCAGCATGATCAATTATTCCCGCTTCATCGACATCAATCCTGAGGATGCGCTAGAGCGGACTAACAAGAAGTTCATTCAACGTTTCCAATTCTTGGAAGCTAAGGCAACCAAGGCGGGAGTCAAGCTTGCTGATATGACGTTGGATGAAATGGAGGCGATTTGGCAAGAGGCGAAATCAGCCTAGAAGACCTAAAGCCACTCCAATAGCGATTGCCACCAATCGCGTAGGACTCAAGCGATGTTGGTCACTGCTTTCAAAAAGGATAGTTGTGGAAACATGAAGCAAAATTCCCACCGTTAGTCCGAGGGTGATGAACATCAATTTTCCCGAATCAAAACTGAGTTGAGAAGCGAGGAATTGTTGAAATGACGAACCGACCAGTGTACAAGCAATAAACCCAAGTAGCCAAATCAAAGCCTGATTCTTAGAAACATTTGACTTAATCAACACGCTGCTTAAGGCAACTGCCACCGGTATCTTATGCACCATGACGCCGATAATGAATTGGTTTTCTAGAGGAACTACGCTATTAAAGAGGGCAGGAGCAAGGGGCATTCCCTCAATCAGTGCATGAATGCATAAAGCGATGTAGGCTATAGTTAGTTTACCAGTGCTTTTAGACGGATGTGCGTGGCCGTGTTCGATTCCTCGTGAATAATTCTCGAGTAATATTTGGATTCCAAATCCAATGAGGAGTACAATTCCAGCTTGATACCCGAGCTCTTCGAAAAGTTCAGGTAGGATGTGAGTGAACAAAATTGTAATAAGAAAAGCTCCACCAGCACTCAATAAAAGGATGATGGAAGTTTTGTCTTTTGGTGGCTGGTAGATGAACCAGATTCCAGCTCCTAAAGAGAGTAATAAACCAATGATGTAGATATACATTATCGCCTTTGTGCTATGATTATGACCCTTGGACTATCAGTTGCGAATCTATTCAATTCATAGTCTCCGAAAGTGTCTTGAATGACGAATCCGCTTTCGATCATCATCTCACACAAGTTGTCATAAGTAAAGGCCATTACCTGCTCCTTAAACTCTCCAGAAAACTCAGCGTCCTGCACGTTGATGGTCTTCGTAATTCTGTTTCCATCCACAGCTTTGGAAATCGTGAATTTGACGCCATCAATGGTTTCCTCTGCCATTGGGCAGAAGTCTTGCATCACCCGACTCACGTTTAGATAGTCAAGTACAAAGGTGCCAGAGCTTTTGAGTGACCTGCGAATGTTCTTGAGCATTTTTACGTGTTCTTCAACCGAATCGAAGTATCCGAAACTTGTAAAGAGGTTCAGAGCGTAGTCACAATCTTGAATAGGAAAAGGGTTCCTGATATCGTGATGAAGGAAGTTCAAGGTTGTGGATTCCAGCTTCTTTGCCTTGGTAATGCTATTTAGCGATAGATCTAGGCCGCAAACCTCATAACCCCTTGAATTGAGGTAGATCGAATGCCTTCCTTTTCCGCATGCCACATCAATGAAGGAGGAGTTTGGTGGTGGTTTTAGCAAATGAAGAAGCGCATCGATAATTCGGTGCGCTTCGCCTTCGTTTCTATTTCGATAAAGTAAATGGTAGTACTTGGTGTCAAACCATGTCCTGAACCATTCTTTGTTTTTCATGCTATCCCTTGATCAGCTTCCCTTGTTGCGAAGCTTTCATATCTGGTGCCGGAGTGTCAACTTTTGGATTCGGTGGAGTTTTTACCACTTTCATTTCATCCACGAGGTGCTTCGCTCCTGCGTACTTGTCAATGATAAACAGAACATAGCGAATATCAACTGCGATCGTTCGCTGAAGTTTTGGTTCGAAGGCTATATCGCCACTCATGGCTTCCCAGTTTCCATCAAACGCACAACCAATTAACTGACCTTTCCCGTTAATTACAGGACTTCCAGAATTACCTCCTGTGATGTCCGTATTTGTGAGGAAACACACGCGAAGATTTCCGTCCTGACCGTACCTTCCGTAATCCTTCTTCTCGTATAATTCCTTCAGCTTAGCAGGAACGATGAACTCATCATTCGAAGGATCTTCTTTTTCCATGATGCCATCGATGGTGGTATAGAAGTTATAATAGATCGCATCTGCTGGGTAGTAGTCTAGAACATTGCCGTAAGTCACCCGCATCGTGGAGTTCGCATTTGGATAGTACGTTTTGTCCTTGTTCATTTCTCGAAGTCCATGAACATACAACCGATTGGAGTTGTTAATCTTCTCCCTAGTTGGTCCAACCAAAGGTGAAATGGATGCGCGGTAGTGATCTAGGTGAGCATTCATGTAGATGAACACCTTATCCTTAGACAATGTTTTTGCGCTTGGATTATCCAGAAATGCGTTGAATGCATCTTCAGATCGAAATACCGATTTAGCAAACATCTTTTCAACTAGGGCGTCAAAGTCACCTTTGAATTTTGAAACTTCTGATTTGAAAAATTCTGGCTGCATGTCTGATGGAATATCATCACTGAAGAACTTGAACATGGCTGCAGTCAGCTTTTTGTCCGTTGGCAGGTTGTAGTTTTTAAAATGCTTCGAGCCGCGTTCTCTGAGAGACGAAATTGCCTCCGCATTAGCCTCCGCATCTTGTTCTTCGGCACTTAACGCACGGTGAAGCTTAGAGCTACGCCATGCCATGAGAATCGCTTCGCTTCCGAAAATTGATTCGTTGAAATATGTTCGGTACAACGCCGTATTGTTTGAGGAGGAAAATCCTTCATCCCAATCTTTCAAAACGTTTCCGTAAATCTCTTTTCGCTTAGAATCGGACTCTACCCATTTTTGGAACTCCGCTTCCTCAGCCTCTTTTTGCTCTTTTACCTTGAGTCTCTTTAATCCTCGCTGCTGCCCGATGAAATATTTCCAATAGTTGCTCACTCGAGCATACTTGGAAGCATATTGAATTCGAATAGCATCACTCGATTTCATGTCCTCTTTCATAAGAGCGAGTTTAGTCTCTCTAATTTTTACTGTGTTTGGCTGGGTGATGGCTAGAGCTTGCCCAACACCATATGAACTAAGGTATCGATCCGTACTTCCTGGATAACCCATGATCATCGCGTAATCATCTTTTTCTACTCCATCCAAAGAAACTGGAAGGAAATGCTTCGGTTGATACGGAACATTGTCTTCCGAATATTCAGCAGGTTTTCCATCTGCTCCCATGTACACTCTCATAAGGGAGAAATCTCCAGTGTGACGTGGCCACATCCAATTGTCTGTGTCGCCTCCGTACTTACCTACAGATGATGGCGGTGCCCCAACCAATCGAACGTCTTTATAAGTCTCGTAGACAAAGGCATAATACTCATTACCCTCGAAGAAACTCTTGATTCTGATGTCATAGTGCTCCTCGACATCTTCCTTTATTTCCGCTTCGGCTTTCGTGATCGCTTCACGTACTGCCTTAGAACGCTCTTCTCCACTAAGGGTGATACTGACCTCTCCTAAAATAGCGTCTGTAACATCCCTCATTTCTATGAGGAATCCAGCTGTCATTCCTTCGGCATGCAACTCTTCTTTCATTGCCATTGCCCAGAAACCGTCAGTCAAATAATCGTGATCCACAGAGCTGTTGTCTTGGATAACACCAAAAGCGCAGTGGTGGTTCGTTAAGAACATCCCCTTTGAACTAATCATTTCGGCAGTACAAGACCCACCATTGAGGACAACAATTGCATCCTTCAAACTCGATTGATTAACGCTATAAATTTCCTCGGCACTCAGTTTTAATCCGTGTGCCTTCATATCCTCATAGTTCAGTCTCTGAACTAATAAGGGCAGCCACATCCCTTCGTCGGCCTTCATCGCATTTGGACTGATCAAAAGCAGTCCAAGCATTGCTATCACTATTCGGTTCATACTCATAATTTTCATAGAGGCGTCAAATGTAAGAAAGCAAAGCCCTGCTTGTTTTGACGATCTGCTTAACCGCTAGACATATGATAAACGGTTTGAATTTTGGGCTTTATTCTTCGAATCTTTTAACCTTATATTTGTCTTAGACCAATCGCCAACTTGAGCCAAACCCTAATAGATCAATTCAAAAATGAAATGACTCCCTCTGGAGTTATGATCGATTTCCACGGTGAGATCAATGAAGAAAAGCTTAGTTCTATTCTCAGCGATGCCGAAACGAAATTGGAGGAGAATGAAGAAAACTTCAAGAAGTCTCGCAAGGTTTACAACATCTTAGTTGAATCTCTTCAGAATTTATTTCATCATAGCGATGCGTTCGGAGATGCTGAATTAATGGACGGAATTAAAAAAAGAACGACTTCATTCATTCTTGCTAAGAAAGATGAAGAATACAATATATTAGCCGCGAACTTCATTGAGATGGCTAACATCAATCCTTTGAAGGGACGACTTGACAAAGTCAATGGTCTTGACAAGGAAGGATTGAGAAATTTGTACAAAGAAGTCCTCGATAATGGACAGTATAGTGTTCACGGAGGAGGCGGACTTGGAATGATCGACATTGCAAGAAAGTCAGGTAACAAACTAGATTATACATTTGCCGAAGTCAATGATGATTATGGCTTGTTTATTTTAAAAATCAAAGTCTAACCGAAACCCGTTTAAACTACTAGAAATGGACCCAATAAATATTGAAGGAACACCCAAAACTCCAACCGTGAATTTTTCATCAGATTCAGGTGTATTAGAGATCAAAGGAAGATCGATTCCTGAGAACGCAGTGGAGTTTTACAAGCCTCTCGTAGATTGGATAGGAAGCTATGGAGATTCAGCACAGTCAAATACTGAAGTGAATATCCAACTTGAATATTTCAACACGAGTTCTTCGAAGTGTATCCTTGATGTATTCAAGAAGCTTGAGTCTGTCAATGGAAAAACGAACATCACCATTAACTGGCACTACGAAGAGGATGATGAGGATATGTTAGAAGCCGGCGAGGATTACCAAGCTATCATCAACATCCCATTCAAGATGATTGAGATGGAGGAGATGTAATCTCAATCTGTCTAAAGATATTAATGCCTTTCTATGAAGCTTACTGGTTTCGAGAGAGGTATTTTTTATTTACCCCTTCCTTGCAGCACGATGAGCACAGTGTAGATTAGAATTTTCAAATCTACGAGCAGCGACATGTTTTCGATGTACAGGACGTCAAACTTCAATCTCTCGACCATCTGCTCTACGTTTTCTGCATAGCCATATTTGACTTGTCCCCAAGAGGTGATGCCCGGCCTCACACTTTGTAAGTGCTTATAGTGCGGTGCAACCTGCACAATTTTATCAATGAAGAATTGTCTCTCAGGTCTAGGGCCAACCATACTCATATCGGCTTTAAGCACATTGTAGAATTGAGGTAATTCATCCAATCTAGAGCGTCGTAGGAATTTTCCGAATGGAGTGATGCGTGGATCGTCCTTCTTACTAAGAGCAGGACCGTTGTTCTCTGCATTCTGATACATCGACCTGAACTTATAGATATTGAACGGTTTGCCATGTAATCCGATACGCTCGTGGGAATATAGAAACGGACCTTTTGATGTGAACTTTACAATGAGACCAATAATCAAATAGACAGGGCTGAGTAGGATGAGACAGAATATTGAAATGAAGACATCCATCATCCTTTTAAAACTTTGCTGCCAAGCAGGCATGATCTCATGACTGATATCAATCAACGGTGCGCCCATGATCGATGTCATTCTCACCTGCCCACTTAGAATGTCGTACATATTCGGAATGATCTTCACATTGACCGGTTGCCCTTCGAGCTTATTCAGAATCTGTCCTATTTTATCATGTTCACTGGTTTCCAACGCTATGATTGCGTCTTCGATGCCGTGTTCGCTGAGAATGCTGTTGATGTTTTCAAAATGGCCTAAGTGAGGCACATTCCCTTCCAGAGCATGGTTGTGACCTCCATTGATGTGGACAAATCCTTTAAAGAGAAACCCAGAACCTCGCCGTTGTGATTGCAGTTCTTCATGAAGTTTCAATGCATTTTCATTGCTCCCAATGAGGAGCGTGTTGAATCCAATGCTCCTGGAGTGAATTCTATGAGCAGTTCTACTCGAGAGAATCAGTCGCCCCAGAGCAGTGAAGACGAAATGCACTCCAAATAGAATAGCGAAGGACTGATAGTAGCTCGTGTATGAATCTATGTAGTCGTCAAGAATAATGGCAAAGAACAAGAAGACTGAACCTAGGAGACTCATTGAGAATGTCTGAACAAACTCTCTCAGGCGAGATCTGCGATATATATTCCTGTATACTCCGGTTATGGTGTGGATGGCAAGCCAAAACGCAACGATTGCAAGCAAACTCAAAACGAATTTATTGTCATAGAGTAGCAATACGTTATCCCCGAAAAGCTTTGGCTCGATGATGCTTTTTCGAAAAGTGAATACTGCCAGGTAGGCACACGAAGCTCCGATGGCGTCGCTAAGGATGTACTTCAGTATTTGCAGTGTCCGATTCAATTCTGGTATAGGAATTTCACATTGTCAATCAATACCACACCAGATGAAGGCGCTTCACTTGTGTTTAGTTGAGCGATGAAGTAAGGATACATGTCAATCGGGTTTGCAGCTCCGCTGATCACAGAAGTGAGGGCGATGTATGCCTTTTTCCATTTCAATTCCCCTGATTCTTCCCTGCGCAGTGTCAGATAGTCCACCGTTTCATCTTGATATCCATTATTGTGGATGACCAATCCTACTGTGAGATCATAGTCGGTATAGTAGTCCAATTCCATGAACACTGTTTTTCCTTTGGCTGGCAGGTTGTAGTTTTCAGCCGTTCTAAACGCGGCAGCGTCCATCGTGTCATTAATGACCATCACTCCAGAACCAGTTCCTTCGAACACAAGTGATTCATCAGAAGTTCGAACGAATTCTACGTCGCTCTGTTCATCTTTCGTGAAGGCTAAAAAGGAGCTTTCAAAATCATCCACAATTTCATAGGTATATGCCCCTTCATTGCGATATGATGTCGTGGCGAATACTTCTAAAGTTTCATCTTTCTGAAGGTTGATGACCTCTTCATGTCCCCTATAGAATAGGTAATTGTCTCTCAAGGTTGATACTGTGGACACCTTGATGCCAGGGCCAACCAATAAGCGGCGCTCTCCTTCCTCGAGAATTGGTATGGTGGCAGGAAGCTCATAGATTCCAATCATTTCTTCATCAATGAAGACCCAAGCATCAGTAATGTCGTGTGATAGCGAACCTTCTGACACTTCAGGATTGTCCACCACATCAAATGATTCGATGTGTATCCATGCTGGAACATGTTCTTCAGGTGTAAATAGGCTGCATGATGAAAGCACCATACCTAATAGTGTAACAATCCGATTCCCCACTATGCTTTTGATTGTTCCGATAAAACGCTCAATCCGAGTCCTTATTTCAGGCTAGCCTCGTTTAGACTGCGAAAATAGAATTCGTGTAGTTGAGTTGCTCAAGAATTTGATAAGCAACTTGAATTGCTTGATAACCATCATCAACTCCAACAATCGGTGTGGTATCATTGATGATTGCTTGTCCAAACGTTTCGAGTTCTTCTTTGAGCGCGTTGGTATCGTCGATATCGGGATTGTCGAATACCAGTTGCTTGGGCTCTTTGCCAGTTCCTGGATCGATGGTCAAGGCAAATGGATTGCTTGGATCAACTTCTTGGATTTTGACTACTTGGGACTTCTTTTCGAAAAAATCTACGGTGATGTAGGCATTCTTTTGAAAGAACCTCGACTTCCGCATATTTTTTAAAGAAATCCTGCTCGCCGTAATGTTGGCTACGCAACCGTTGTCAAATTCGAGCCGGGCATTACAAATGTCTGGAGTATCACTGATGACAGCGACGCCGCTTGCCATCACTTTTCTCAAATTCGCGTTCACCACACTCAAGACAATGTCGATGTCATGGATCATCAAATCAAGCACAACAGATACATCCGTCCCTCGTGGATTGAATTCAGCTAGGCGATGGGTCTCCACGAACATGACTTGATCAAACTTGTCTTCTACTGCTTTAAAAGCTGGATTGAACCTTTCAATGTGACCAACCTGAACCTTGACTTTCGCTTCATGGGCAACATCAACTAACTTTTTCGCTTCGTCCACCGTATTCGTAACCGGTTTTTCAATAAAAGTGTGTTTACCATTTCTCAGCGCGTAAATGGCGCAATCGAAATGAGAGAGTGTAGGAGTAACAATGGAGACCGCATCGCTGTGATCTACCAGCTCTTCCATGCTTTCGAAGGATCGAATCCCAAATTGCTCCAACGCTTCGCTAGCCTTCTGGTAATCAAGGTCGTAAAACCCAATTACATCATAGATATCCTCCAATTCCAACGCCAATTTGATATGGATCTTACCAAGGTGACCAGCACCTAATATTCCGAGTTTAATTTTTTCCTTTCCCATTTGTCTGCCGCAAAGTTCACGGGTTCTGAACCATTGTCGATAAACAATCACACATTCGTTTAACATGTCATTGTCGAAATGGATAATTTCGGCTTCGATGGAGGACAATTTTAAGCACCGTGGTTTAAGAAAGCAGTTGGTCGAATTGCTCAAACAGAAAGGGATTGAGGATGAGGGAGTTTTAGCTGCGATTGACAACGTACCACGTCATTTATTCTTCTTCGATACGGCCTTCCTGCAGCACGCATATGAGGATAAGGCGTTCCCAATTGGCAATGGACAAACCATTTCCCAGCCATATACTGTGGCTTTTCAAACAGAACTTCTGAATCTCAAGCCTAGAATGAAGGTTCTCGAAATTGGAACAGGTTCTGGCTATCAGTCAGCAGTGTTGGCGCAAATGGGTGTGAAGATTTTTACGATCGAGCGTCAACATCAATTGTATATGAAAGCTGAGGCGCTTCTTGATGAACTAAAAATAAAAGCACGTTGCTTTTATGGTGATGGGTATGAAGGACGACCTTCTTATGCGCCTTTCGATCGCATATTGGTGACTTGTGGAGCGCCTGAAATTCCTGAAGGGCTGAAGGGACAACTCAAAGTAGGGGGGCGAATGGTCATTCCAGTAGGTGGAGTAAACCAGGTTCAAAAAATGATGACACTTGATAAAATCAGCGAATCAGAGTACAAGATCACGGAACATGGAGACTTTCAATTCGTGCCCATGCTTGAAAACACAAATAATGCTCGATAAAATAATCACAGGAAGCCTTCGTTTTGAAAGCTCCAAAGCACACTACATGAAGATCCGAACCATTCTAACTTCCGTTGCATTCACGTTTCTAGCAATGACTATTCATCTAGGCGCTCAAGCCCAGGATACGCTTCAGGCTACCAAACCTGACATTGGAGTGACTGCAAACGTCACCGGATTGATTCAGAATATTTCCTTTCAGAACAGAGCAGACCTCACGGGGTCACCGCTACTATACTTGAGATTTGTGCAATCGGATAGAATAACTTGGAGGATTGGGATCAGTCCAAACGTTTCAAGTATAAGCACACTCACTACCGATAGTGTCGGAAAAGATTTGGTTGAGTTCGATAGCACATTTAAGCAGTCCGCAGTTGGATTCCGACCTGGTGTGGAATTTCATTTTGAGGGCACAAGACGACTTGATCCGTACATCGGAGTAGAAGCAGAATTAGGTATTGTTGGAAAACAAAGTATTGGCAGCGTGACGAATACTACAGATACAACTGGAACGTCTCGATTGATTCGTACCATAACAGAAGATGGTGGATATACCCTGGGTGCTAGATTGAGCCTAGGTGCGAACTACTTTGTGGCTAAGAAGCTTTTAATAGGCTTGGAGTACGGAATGGGAATGAGCAGCATAGTTACGGGAGGTGATCGTCAAGAGGTGATCCAAATCGAGCCAGTTTCAGGGAGCAATGTGACCATTAGTAATCCCAGCTCCACTCGATCCACCGCAACTTACTTTCGGGTAGATCCAATGGTTCAATTTACAATCGGATACTTCTTCTCTCTGTGAAAAAACTAATCGGAATATCGCTTGTAGTGGTTTTAATGCTTCCTGGTTGCAAGAAAGGCGAGGAAGACCCATTCTTCAGTTTTAGTTCTCGAAAAGGAAGACTCGCTGGTGAATGGGTTGTGTCATCCTACAACTGGTCCAGAAACTTTGGTGATACGACTTCCATCATCTTAAGCACTGATTCGATGCTCACTTATTCGTATGGTGACAGCCTCGAATCCCAGACCAGACTGAGATGGCTATGGAGCTTTGACAAAAAAGGAAATTATGAATCGGGTAAAGAAGAGTTCTTCGGACCGAAGGCTTTTGTCAATGAGCCGGACTCACAAGTTCCATACAGTGAAACCACCATTAATCGTGGTACTTGGGAGTTCACTGGAGGAAACGGCGAACCAGCAAAATCTCAATTGGCCCTTCTGCTGAAGGAGGTCGAGTATTCGAGAAGCGATCAAGGTGCCAATATCATTCTATACACAATTAGTGCTCCCAGAGAAGCGGCTGTTTACAGCTTGGTTAAGCTCACTAAAGATGAACTGAAACTGAGTTACAACGTGACGCGGTCATATTCATTCTATGACGAAGAAGAACAGCTGGACATCATTTTAGTCCCTCGGAATTAAAAGGACTTTTTCAGTCGATCAAGGTCGCGCTGTGTATCTCTATCCTTTATAGAGTCACGTTTATCATGGATTTTCTTACCCTGAGCCAAAGCAATGTCAAGCTTTGCCAATCCCTTATCGTTAATGTAAAATGCTGTTGGGATGATAGTTAATCCTTTGGTGCTCACCTTTTTTTTCCAGCGTGCGAGTTCAGTTTTGTTCAAAAGCAGTTTTCTCTGTCTTTTAGGTTCATGATTGGCATGTGATCCAAACTTGTATTCTTCAATGTGCATGTTGATCACAAACATCTCCTCGCCTTTAAACTCACAGAAAGCTTCATTGATCGAAGCTTGGCCCGATCGAAGGCTCTTAATCTCAGTGCCTTGTAATTGAATGCCAGCAGTTAGCTTGTCGGTGAGTTCGTAGTCGAACTTAGCCCGGCGATTCTTTATGTAGATATCTGCGCTCACGGCGCAAATGTGAGAATTAATAGGGTAGGAGACCCAACCATAGGCTGTCCTCAAACGTTATATAGGTGGTTATTTACCTTAGGGTAAGGTTTAGTTAATTGAATGGCCCCGCTGATTCCAATTCAGTGGGGTTTTTCTTTTTTAAGGTTTCCGTTTGATTCGCCAAAGCTTTTCAATCTCAGTTTACTCTCACTTCACGCCAACTAAAAAGCCTCCGCTTTTGCGAAGGCTTCGTTTCCTTGTCCGCCATTAGCGGTGCATCGCTTCTTCCAGGTTATATGAGGAGGTCAAACCAGAGAACCCTTGCTGCTGGCGGATACTTGCCTAATCAGTCCTATTCGGCTGAAGGAACTTCTCTTTCAGAGCTCGCAACTGAGCTTAAAGGTTTACGTGAGGACTTCCGAAACAGTCCGGTGAAACAAACGATGGTATCAATAGATCGTATCGATTCAGCCTACTCAGAAAGAAATAGAGCCGATCGTTTAAGCAGGTAGGAATCTATATTGGGAGGAACTGCCCCTCATGTTTATGGAACCTCATAAGTCATGCTCACGCCGTTCATGATATAAAACGCGCACTTGTCTCCATTGGAGTCGGTATCCTCAGCATAATCGCCTCTTACTATCGTCATTGTGCAGAACTCCGCGTCAGATGGCATATCAGTTAAATCAGAGGAAGAGAGAGTATAGGATCCATCATCATCCTCAATGTGAATGTAGAAATCATCGTCCGCAACTCCGAATTGATCCGTTTTTGGAGCGATGACCACGAGCAGCCCATAGTCATTGTCTGTATCTTGGTTCCATGTGATGACATTATTCGCTTTTACATCGCTGTAGTTATATGTCACCTCAAGCTCATCTGGGAAATACATTTCGACGCTGAACTCAACTTTGGTATTAGCGGCGTTTTTAATCTCAACTGTCTTTGTGTTCCCATATAGGCTCGTTGAGCTTATCTGCTCATACCATTGATTATCCGCGTCCTGTTGAAGGGTGTTTCCATTAATCTTCAAATCACCGTACGATTGCCTAATGGCGTTGTTTGTGTCCGATATATTACCAATAACGTCGTACTCAGTATTCACCTCGCTTCCCGGCCGATTATTGATGTCTTTTATAAAGATCATTCCCTGGCGAAGCTCATCAACGAAGTCAGTGAAATCAGAGTACTGCCAAGTAGTCCGTGAATCATCATCTTGGTCGTTCGGTCCGTTGTTAATTTGTTCTTGGATGCTAGGATCATCAGATTGAAGAACTCCAGGATTATCCGAACAAGAACTGGTGAAAATTGTTGTCAGTAAAGGCACTAACCAGAGAACAGACATTGTGTTTTTGATATTAAATTGCGGAACAAGCATAAGAATAACTGTATATATAAGGTGAAGGTAATGTGTAGGAGGCCGAATTTCCTGGTACGATATCTGTCTGCATCCAAGCAATGCGATCATATTGATATTGCATTCCGCTGCATTCATGGCATTTTCCAGCGATCAGCAAAAAAACGTTAGTTGCGTAAAAATCATAGGCTGTGACCTCAATTGCGCAACCAGCACTTACGGTAGAAACTAATGAGTGCATCCATAGTTTATAATTAATTGACTCACATTGGGAGGCATAGGTCTGAAACTCGCCGTAATGTTCATTGTCATCGGCTTCTTGGTAAACCTCAGACCATTGGATGCCTTGAGGAAAGCACCACCAGAGCTCCGTGCATGACGCGCCTTCTGGATGATTGTTTGGCTGCTCTGGCTCGAGAACAACAAGTTCCATTAGATGAGCATCGAAGCATTTGTTTCCGCATGCCCCACCAAGATTTATTCCTCCAATTAATATAACGAGTAGGTGGTAGATGACTTTTTTTAAGTGAGGTTGAGATATTTTCATAGAATTCTTGGACCCTAATGTTGATAATCCAAAACTGATGCATCTTCCATCAAATAGCACTGGCGGTTTTCAGCTATTCTTTCTTGAACGGATAATCAAATGGCGGAAATGCCATTATCCTAGTCCGGCAGGCAAGCTGGTGCTGACCTTGTTAGGCTGGGCTTCAACTTGCATGACCTTTCGTAAGGCGGGTCGCCCAGCATTTTTATGCGCACAAGGCACAAAAAAAGCCGCTTGCTTCGCAAACGGCTTGTGTCACTGTGACCCGGCTGGGGCTCGAACCCAGGACCCATACATTAAAAGTGTATTGCTCTACCAGCTGAGCTACCGAGTCTCTCATTTTTTGAGGGGTGCAAATATATGCTCACAGATTTTTATTTCAAATGGTTTTGAAATTAAAATTTGGAAGGATGTTTTATCGAGGATTGTTCCAGAAGTCGAGGGCTCTACTTCCCACTTGTCCTACGTCAAAAGAATTCAGGTTGTTGATGTCCATCACCTCCTGACTTGTCTGAGGGTCATCAGTAACCAGTGGATTAGCGCTTCTTGTGCTCAACTGCAGATACCACGCGGCGTCAAATGGCTCACCAGGCACATTGGAATGGATCAATACGTAATCATTCGTCACGATCGTCTTGTCCACAAAGGCAAATTTGGCGTTGGCTCTTTTGGGAAGCTTGTAATACTGCCAGATTTCATACGGATAAGTGTTGGGTTCGCTCCTTTGCATTACCCTGGTTTCGGGTTTTCCATAGGTCAGAAATGTCTTTCCACGATCTGTGGCACATGCGTGCCGCCTTTGGATGTCGAACGTCCTTTCCACGAAACGAATTTTCTTGTAATACATTTTCCAAGATATCTCAGGATCCAATGGGTTTCTCTTCTGCCAGAATTCGTAAATAAACCTCTTTAACTCCGTGGTGTCTGCCTTGTTCCAGTTTGCTTCGAGGTACTGTCGCTCGACGGCCGTTCCTTGATAAATATGGCAGTAGCTCATGTTTCGAATCGAGTCTTCACCGGTTATTTTATGGACGAAGGTTTTTCCTAAATCCTCATCGCTCAAGGAGTCAGATTCAGTCGGGTGACTGTGCCTTTGCATGGCAATTGCCTTTGTGGCAATAACATTGTTCGTTCGATCGCGCGCCTCCGCTTTGACAATATAGTGTCCCGTTGGTAGATTTTCAATTTGCCATTGATGATACACAGGGAGAACATGCGCAGTCGTCATTCTCTTCATGGTGTGATACTGATCAATAGGTGTATTTGTTCGCAGGTCGATGATATCGAGATTCAATAAAAACGGTTGATTCTCGCCGAGCTTACTATCCACATTGTAGAGTTCGAGATAGAATTGAGCGTCCAAATTATCTGGGGATTGGTACGAGCTTATTCTAGGAATCATATCGACATTTCCCCGAGTGAAGATGTTTGGCTTCGTCGTTTTAACTACTTCCTCAATGAAAATGAAGTCGCTGAAAAAAGGTTGATCGTCATTCTCATCAATACTGACTGGTTGGGAGAACTCAATCGAGTCATTTCTATTATTTGCATCAATCAGCTTGATGTTTAAATTGTATTCTCCTGGAATGAGATAGAATCGCTGGAGGTCGATGAAGTCACGAATGTTGTTGAGAGAGTCGGTGAATGGACTCCGGATCATGTTCTTCGAAAACTGGATGATGCTTTCTCCCTGTTTTATCACATAGGTAAGCTCAATCGAAGCTTGCCATCCAGATGCACCTTGAATGTACTCAATGGATGACGCGTTGAACTTCATGTGAGCTTCAACGTAAGTTCCTTCTTCCGGAGAATTTAGGATGTAGTGATTGAAGTATGCATCGATACTCCATCCGAAAAATGGAGTCAAACTAAAAAGAAGAACTACTAGTCTTTTCATCTACATCAAATCTACTTCCAATCTACCAGCCCACAATCAAGATTGAGTGAGTTGCAATTCGAGCTAAGGGAAGTTAACAATTGTTGATAACCATATTTGAAAACATGTGAGTTTCTTCTACCCCAATTGTTCATTATAATAGAAATGGATATCCTATTATTGACTTGTCAACATGGGATAAAGATCCCAACTCACCTTAGGGTGATAGGCTGACAGGACCAACGTTCTTTGAAGTGTTACCGAAGGGGTTTTAACCTAGAATCTGAAACGCAAGTTTCTAATTCAACATGGCTAAAATCTGAAAGTCTGTCTCTCAATTATCTTTTCGGAGTTAAATGGGGCCAAAGGCAGAACAGAAGGTCATTACAAAGTAGGCCGCTTGATGAAAAGAGGGCGGAGGATGGCGAAAGTCCTAATTCAATTCAGTTTCGGCTGTATTGTTAGATTGCCTGGGACACCGTCCTAGGCAAGTGGCTATCGCACCACGCTGAGCGTGGAGCTTTCGAGTTTCTTTCGGGAAACAAAGGCAAGAGTTACCCCCGGGTTCCTTTTGTGAGTCATCTAGCTGAAGTGTGTAGTTAATTCTACGCCAGTTGAATTTTTGGAAAATGTTGTATGGTCGTTCCTTTACCGGATTGCGATCAGAGAACCGGAAAGCGATTTCGAAAGAAGTCGCTTTCTTTCTTTTATACCCGTTGCTAACTGGAGTGATCTACTTAGCCGCAATACAGCTAATCTCCACATTCACACTTTTAGGAAGCGTTTTTACCGCAACTGTCTCGCGCGCAGGAGGATTCTCAATGAAATAGCGTCCATAAACCTCGTTGACCTCTCCGAACAAGGACATGTCACTCAAGAAAATCGAACATTTCAAGACGTTAGAATAATCAAGCTCGGCTGCCTTAAGAACGGCCCCGATGTTTTTCATAACCAATTCAGTTTCGATTTGAATAGAACTAGTGTCGAGCTCACCTATTGATGGGTCGATGGCGATTTGGCCACTGACAAAGAGCATGTCTCCGAATTGAATAGCTTGAGAATACGGTCCAATTGGTGCCGGGGCGTTGTCGCTCTTGATTACTTTTTTCATGTGTTTCGGAATGGTATGATCCGGATGATGTTGAATTGTACAGCCAAGTAACGATGTTACCATCATTCCGAATATTATTGACCTCATTGCGCTCAAATATAGATTTTTGACCATCTCGACTTTCTAATGAAGATTTACATCATTGATAACTACGACTCTTTTACCTACAACTTGGTTCATCTGATCGAGGACATTGGGGTTGATTACATTTTAAGTAGAAATGATGATATCGACTTTGATGAACTTCGAAAAGCGAGTCATCTTCTCATTGGGCCAGGACCAGGGCTACCAGAAGATTCAGGTGATCTCTTGAAGGCAATTGAGATAAGTAACACTCACAACATCTCCGTTCTAGGAGTGTGTCTAGGCATGCAGGCCTTGCTGATTTCCTCGGGTTGTGAAATGACAAACCTCCACAACGTCCAACACGGAGCGGAGGAGGAGATTGAAGTGAAAAACATAGGAATCCTATATGAAGGCCTGCCTCAAAGCATTAAGGTCGGGAGATATCATAGCTGGGGATTTGATGCGAAGTCGATTGGCGCTGATTGGACCATAACCTCATTGGCCAAAGATGGATTTGTAATGTCTATTGAAAACCAAGACTGGCGCCACTTCGGAGTGCAGTTTCATCCTGAAAGCATCATGACGACTGGTGGCAAGAGGATTATGGAAAATTGGCTCCGCGCTGAATAATTGAAAGTTTTGCCACGCTTGATCGTCATACGTGTAAAGACTCAATTATGGAACACGAGAAAAGACACTATGCCGTTGTTGATCCATTTCAACGAAAACTGACCATACAAAAAGACGGGCAAGTGATCGCGCAATCTGAAAATGCTTTGATTCTTAAAGAAGTCGGCAGATCTGTATATGATCCAGTACTATATGTGCCAAAGGCAGATGTGGTAGTGGATCTTGTATCAGAAGCTAAACGTCAGAGTCATTGTCCAATTAAAGGGGACGCGACTTACTGGAATCTTGGAGAAAAGACGTCCAACTATTTTGCTTGGAGCTATGAAAATCCTCATCCGAAATCGGGTAAAATTGGCGGCTACGTAGCGATTAACCCGCAGTACGTCTCATTTTTATCCGAGCCGCTCAATTTGAATTGAGACTCCAATCATATTCGCGAAAGACGATGGTGAATCCAGCCGGGATGCTGTCGGTTCTGAATCGATTGATGAAGCGAACGACACCACCATCTTGAACAAAATCCTCTTTGTACCAGTCAAAAATGGGAGAGAGCCTTACGATTCTTTCCTCGTTTATGATCATTACATGAGTCGTGTCGTTTAACGCTTCACGAGTCAGATCATCAAGCTGTTCTTCGAGATCAGCCCCATTCAGGATTTCTTTACTGAGCGGCGGACAGCTTGTAGCTCCACAGTTCAATGCGAAATGAATCCGCGGATCGTTGTATTGCGCCCTGAGTTCTAGGTGTTCAAGCTCGTCCAAACTCGCTGAATCGCCATTCATTGAAATTCGGTTTTGTTTGAAGAAGGCTGTATTCTCTTTTACTGTCTTCTCGATACCGCCCTGGACAATCCCGTGGATTACAAGGAAGTTGTAAGAATTGATGATGAAGGCCTTGCGATCGTTTTCTTCCATTGATTCAGGATCAATGCTTTGGATGATGGCGATGATTTCCTCAACGTCAGACGGGTTCTGTTTCAGGCTTTCATAGTCGACCATGCCGTCTTCTGATCGATACTGGTCGAGGAGTGTATTCATCCTTTTTTCGAGTGTTGGTTCTTGACAGGAGGATGCAATGGCTACCAACGCTATGAAAAGGAAAATTCTGATCACCGTTCAAAAGTACCATTGATCAAGCTCATCATACATAACCTTTGATATGTTCGCGTATTGATGAACATGGATGTGATCATACCTGCTCTAAACGAAGAAGCTTCGATTTCGAAAGTGATTCATGACGTTCCGGGAAATCTAGTTAGAAACATAGTTGTCGTCGATAATGGATCCTCTGACAATACCTCGGCAAATGCAGAGGCAGCCGGAGCAATTGTATTGCGTGAAGACCAAAAAGGTTACGGCGCAGCATGCCTCAAAGGGCTCACCCATCTTGATGCGTTAGAAAATCCACCAGATCGCGTTGCGTTTATCGATGGAGATTATTCAGATTACCCAGGAGATCTGATTGAACTTTCGCAGTTAATGGATTCCAAAAACCTCGATTTGGTACTCGGAGAGCGTCGAACACTTTCAGATAGAGGAGCACTCACACCTCAACAGAAAGTTGGGAATTTTATCGCAACCCAAGCGCTCTGGCTAATCTATGGATATAGGTTTCGCGATCTCGGACCAATGCGGATCATTACGTTTGACGCGTTGCAGCGCATGAAGATGACCGATACAAATTACGGATGGACCGTTGAAATGCAAATCAAGGCGGCGAAGCACAAAATGGCTGTTGCCGAAATTCCAGTGCGTTACCGAGAGCGAATTGGCGTATCTAAGGTGTCAGGTACGATAAAGGGTTCATTTTTAGCGGGCTACAAAATTCTATTCACATTTTTCAAATACAGCAAGTGACCCTGATTGAATACATAGTCATTGCATTCTACTTCGGAGCTATTGCTTTCATTTTTAGCTATTCGCTCATTCAGCTGGACCTTTTGAGATTATACAAAACCCACTCTAGATCAAAACCAGATCCGTTGTTCTCAAAGGAGAAACCTCTGGTGTGCATTCAGCTGCCCATTTATAATGAGCGCTACGTCGTTGAACGGTTGATTGATTCTTGCTTGAAGTTTAACTATCCACATGACAGACTTGAAATTCAAATTCTTGATGATAGCACGGACGATACGACCAAAATCATTGAGGAGAAGCTATCTGCGATCCAATCGGAGATTTCTCTGGTTCATGTGAGGAGACCGGATCGAACAGGTTACAAGGCCGGTGCCCTTGCCTACGGGATGGAACGAACCAAAGCAGATTACATCGCCATTTTCGACGCCGACTTTATCCCGGACCCAGAGTTTTTGAATCGTACGATGTGTCAGTTTGTAGATAAGCGGGTAGGAGTTGTTCAAACTCGGTGGACACATTTAAATGAAGATGCCGACTGGATGACACGGATTCAGGCATTTGGACTCAATGCTCATTTTACTGTGGAGCAAATGGGCAGAGCGGAGGGTAATCACTTTCTCAATTTTAACGGAACAGCAGGCATTTGGAGGAAAGAATGCATTGCACAAGCGGGGGGTTGGCAGCACGACACGTTGACCGAGGATTTAGACTTGAGTTATCGGGCTCAATTCAAAGGATGGAGAATAGCGTACGATGAAGATATTGAGTCACCTGCAGAACTTCCAATCACAATGGGCGCACTCAAATCGCAGCAATTTAGATGGACAAAGGGCGCGGCTCAGTGTTCAGTCAAGCATCTGCCGAATTTGATTCGTTCGAAAAACATTTCATTGAAATCCAGAATTCATGCGATTTTCCATTTGATGAATTCATTTGTTTTTATTGCCATTCTCATGGTCTCTGCACTCAGTATTCCAATCATGCACATTCGCTCCAAGTATGATAACCCGATTTTGGTAGACCTTTTAGGAACCGTTTTCCTGTCGAGTTTGATGATTCTTGGGGTGTACTATCATACGGCTTACATAAAAGCGAATCCCAAAGGTGGGTTGCCAACGTTTCTGGGGACTTACCTTCTGTTTCTATCAGCATCAATGGGGATGAGCTTCCACAACAGCAGAGCCGTGTTTGAAGCATATGCCGGAATTGACTCAGCATTTGTTCGGACGCCTAAATTCAACGTTCAGCGAACAAAACAATGGATTTCAAACGAGTACATATCTCAAATCGCGATGTCAGAAGTGTTGGTAGAGATCTGTTTGTCCCTTTTGTTTACCGCTGCATTGATTTATGGAGTTTTCACCGCTGAATACGCATTTGTATTCTTTCACTCCTTACTGGCCGTAGGTTTCGGGGTGTTGGCGTTTACGGCTGTTGCGCAGAACAAAGCACTGACATCACATCATTCTACGATGAAAGCTTCCGCTTTGTGAATGCCCGCTTCCTCGTAGTGAAGAAAATATTGGCCACGACTAAAACTTGAGACGTCCAGCTCTACTGCGCCATTGATTGTACCAATCACTTGAATCACATTACCTTTTTGATCAAAAACCTGAGCACGCTGAATGCTTGTTGGGGAATTGATGTGTAGAACAGATCTCACGGGATTTGGGAAAATCTGGAGGTCGCTTGAATTCAGGTTTTCCAATCCAACGAATAGAATATCAACCAAAATCGTGTCGAAAGCGATACACCCATTATCATCGGTCTCCTTGATGATTATTTCACCTTGGGGGCCTGCATTCCACAGGATTGTTGCTGCGTTACTCGTACTGCTCGTCACAGAACCGCCTACTGCCCACCACTGAAAGACCGAGCCTCCGGTTGCCGGGACGAAGTAGTTGTATGAAACCCAAGATTGAACTGAAATCGGTCCGACGAGGTTGCCAATAATTGGAGGTGGGAATAGTGGATTCGAATGAACTGTGTCCCCAAGAATGAGCGTTTGTGCTTCATTGTCCGTGATCGTTACACTATAATATCCTGGACTAAGTGCATTCAAATCTTCTGTGGTTGCACCATTGCTCCAAGCGAATGAATATGGTTGTACACCGCTCGTTATCGTCAGATCAATAGAGCCATCTCCGGCGCCAATGCAGTTAATACTTGAGACAGTGAGATATCCGAGAAGCGGAGTGCTGCTTGTATCAATCGGGACAGAAACTAAACTATCGAGTGGATAAGTCATAAGCGAACGACCAAAGGTTCCAGCAATCAAACGATTGTTGACTGTGTCCAGTTCTACATCGAATGTGGCTACAATAGGCATGTTTGTGCCAACCCGCTCCCAGTCTAAACCTCCGTTTATTGTGCCATAAACTCCACCATCGGTTCCAACGAAGATGACTGAGTCTTCGTGACCCGGATAAATAAGGATGTCGTTTATAGCAGCCGTTGGAAGATCACTTGAGATGTCTAACCACGTATCGCCATTATTCACTGATTTGTGAAGATGGGGGATGTAGTCATTGTACTTGTATCCTGAATGAGAAACATAGACAACAGAATCCCAAGTCGGAGAAGCTTTTACATCGGTTACGTACCTGTTGGGTAGCGTGGCATGCAAGGAATCCCAGTTAGTTCCACCATCTTCGGTTCTCCACACGTTTCCATCTGATGTTCCAACATAGAGATGATCCTCGTTGACTGGACTTTCGTCCAATGCTGAAATGGTGTGATGTGAGTCTCCAAATATGTTTCCATCGGTCAAGTCTCCAGAAATAGCTGACCAAGCGCCAAAAGGCGAAGAAGCATCCTTGTAGACACGATAACTACCGCCATACATTGTTCCTGGATCATGATGACTGAGCATGTACGGTGTATCCCAATTTCTCCGTTCAGATGACCACGGTACGTTTACACCATTGAAGGAAAGACCACCGTTGGAGGTGTGCACGATATTACCATTCTGAGTTTCAGCAAAAAATGAATTCGAATCAGTAGGGTGGAAGCGCATTTGAAATCCATCACCGCCATAAATTCTTGGCCATTCGGACATCAGATGATTGCCGCCGGTCGAGCCATTGTCTTGGAGGCCGCCGTAATATCGGTTTGGTCTCAAGGGTGAATGAGCAACTCTATAGAATTCGTTCGTTGGGTTATTCTCGATTTTTGACCAGTTTGCTGTGTTGTCTTCGGTTCGATAGAGTCCTCCGTCGGTGCCCAACAGAAATTTATTCTGACCTAAAAAGGCCATACAATGCTTGTCGGCATGTACGTCATACAGCCACCAACTGGGATCTGCGGTTGCCCAAGAGGAACCACCATCCGTTGTTCGCCATAGTTGAATCCCTTCTACAAAGACGTCCTCGTAATCATAGGGATTCACATATATTCCACTGAAGTACCAACCAAAACCTCCGAGGGCGTTGCTCATAGAAAAGGTATTCGTTGCAGTCCAATTTGCTCCACCATCAAAGCTGCGATAAACGCCTTCCAATTGAGAGTTGGAGCCAACATAGAGTGCATACAATGTGTCGGGGTCGGGTGCATACATGGCAATTCCAGTTCTTCCTGATCCGGCTCCTGGTAATCCATTAGTAAGTTCAGTCCACGAACTACCGCCATCAATGCTTTTCCAGATCGTAGAACCTGAGCCCGAAACGATGGAAGCTTGATTCGTTCTAATCCGCGTCCAACCTGAGGCGTAAAGGATGTTTGGGTTATTCGGATTCACAACCAAGTTGTTCACACCGCTGCTGTCATTAATATGAAGAATGTGGGTCCAAGTCGTACCGCCGTCGATGCTCTTGTAAACACCTCTGTTGGTGTCTGGAACACTTGGCAGACCCATGGCAGAAACGTATATGATATTAGTGTCTGTCGGGTCAATATCGATGTCCGAAATGATACGAGTGTCGCCTAGGCCAATGTTTGTCCATGTGTCACCACCGTCATTGCTCTTATAGACTCCGTCACCGATTCTATAAAGACTGACGAGATTTCGATCACCGGTTCCAGCATAAATGTTTTGATCATTTTCAGGGTTAATGGCGATCGCTCCGATGGACAATCGTTCTTCATTTTCAAAGATGTCTTCCCAAGTTGATCCACCGTCATATGTTCTGAAGATTCCTCCCAAGGCATATCCGATGTATATCGTGTCTTCTTTTCCGGCGGGCACTGCCATTGCGTTGATCCGAGCTCCAATGTTCTTAGGTCCTTCAACCCTCCATTCAAGATCGAATCCATCGCTACGAGATGCGCTCATCTTATCGGCTTTCACCTCCAGCATTGCTTGTTCATAGCCTCTGATATCCATGACCTCATCAGGATAAGACCGGATCAATTCAAAGTGATCGTTGGGTGCGTGAAAATCTTGCAGTTTAGAGGAGCGGGTCACCTCCATGATAGTACTGTCGCCAATCAGAATGATCAATAAGATGGAACAATAGAAGAGATGGGATTTGAATAGGTTCATATGCTTAGTTAGGCTAGCTATAAGACGTAAAACTAGAAAAGGGGATTGGATCGACTGAGAATATTTTGACCCGTTATAAAAAGAAAAAGCCCGTTCCGTAGAAACGGAACAGGCTCTTTCAACCCTATAAACCTACCTAACCTAGCTTTTCTGGCTGATCACTGATCTGCCTAATTCTATTAGCTGTTGCGCTGGGTGATAACCAACAGCCTTTTTAATCATATTTCCTTCTCCGTCGATGAAGAGAAGCGTGGGATACACTGTCACTCTATATCTCGATGATAATTTCCGACCAATTCCTTTTTCCATATCAACCTTTACGTTGATGAAATTCTTGTTGTAAAATTTCCCAACCCTTTCATTTGGGAAGACATTTCTCTTAAGTAGCTTACATGGTCCGCACCAAGTAGTATAGGCATCGAGAAAAATCATCTTGTTTCCCTTCTCGGCTGTCTGAAGCGCTTCTTCCCAGGTTCCTTGGAAGAATTCAATACCAACGGATTCTTCCTCTGCAAGCGGTATGGCTTGAATGAAGAATAAGCTAACTAGCCCAAGCAATATGCCTTTTGAAATGTTCATGATTTTCAAATCGAGTTGTAGGTCGAATCATTTTTTGATTCCTTACAATCAAGGACGTCGAAAATGAAAAAAGGCACCCTAGGATGCCTTTTTTTAACTTCTATTTAGAAAAGAACTAGTTCTTAAAGAATGGTTGTGTCACTGATTCTTGACCATTGTCCAATCGAATGGTGTACATGCCCATCGTTAGGTTTTCGACAGAAAGGTCCTGCTTTATTCCAGTCAATTTCCCTGTTAGAACTTGACGACCTGTAACATCAAACACGGTAAAGTTTGCATTTGCAAAACCTTCCATAACCTCCACAGTTAAATTCTGTTCGCTTGGGTTTGGATAAATCTTGAGCGCATTGTTCGTTATCGAACTAACTCCAGTCAACCAAGGATCTGGCGGTTGCACGATCAAAAGTGTTTCTGTTTCAACGATGATAATCCCAGATCGAGATGTGTCGGCCGAATTTTCAATGACAGTAATGTCAATCGTTCCGCTGCCGTTCCCATCAGAATTACAAACGATCCAATTTCCGCCTTGAGTTACTTCCGCGTCCCATACGCAGCCATCAGAAACATTCACAATTGCAATGTTGTTGTGAGTTCCCGCTAGGTAATCAGGACAATTGTATATCGCTGGATTGATTTCATAATCACAAGAAACCTTGGGATCATCGATCACCTAGAATCTACTTTTTATCCTTCAACTTTTCCTGCATGGCAAACATTTCATCGCGCAATAGAGCTGCGAGTTGGAAGTCGAGCTCTTTTGAAGCCTTTTCCATCTTGGAACGTGTCTGACGTATGGCCTTTTCTAATTGCTCTGCACTCATGTACTCAACAATTGGGTCGGCGGCAAGCCCCATTGTCATCTCTAGTTCTTCTGACCTCTTGTATTCTCTTCCCCTCACGGAGGATTCAGAGTGAATCAATGCATCAAAGCTTTTCTTGATGGCTTTAGGAGTTATTCCATGCTCGACGTTATAGGCTAATTGCTTTTCACGTCGTCTATTCGTTTCCTCAATCGTCCGACTCATGCTGTCTGTGACTTTGTCGGCATAGAGTATTGCCTTACCATTAATGTGGCGAGCTGCTCGCCCTATGGTCTGGGTAAGTGATCGATTGCTGCGTAGAAACCCTTCCTTGTCGGCGTCAATAATGGCGACCAACGAAACTTCTGGAAGATCCAGTCCTTCTCGAAGAAGGTTGATGCCAACAAGAACGTCAACCTTTCCCATTCTCAAGTCCCTCAAAATCTCGACCCTCTCCAACGTATCTACATCTGAATGAATGTAGTGGGTTTTAATGTCCAAGTCCCGTAGGTACTTCGCCATTTCTTCCGCCATTCTCTTCGTTAACGTGGTGACCAAGACTCTTTCTTTAGCCTCAATTCGAGTTCTTATTTCCTCGAGAAGGTCATCTATTTGATTAGCCGAAGGACGAATTTCAATGATGGGGTCTAACAGACCTGTTGGTCTTATCAGTTGTTCTGCAATTACACCTTCGCTAAGTCTTAGCTCATAATCTGCTGGGGTAGCGCTGACATAAATCACTTGATTCTGTAGCGTCTCAAATTCCTCGAATTTCAATGGCCGGTTGTCGAGTGCGGAAGGCAGTCGGAATCCATATTCAACCAAGTTTTCTTTTCTCGAGCGATCGCCACCATACATCGCACTGACTTGAGATACTGATACATGGCTCTCATCTATAAACATGAGATAGTTATCTGGAAAGTAATCCAAAAGACAGAATGGTCTATCGCCTGCATGTCTCCCATCGAAATAACGAGAGTAGTTCTCTATTCCAGAGCAGTAGCCTAATTCACGCATCATCTCAAGATCGTAGTTCACTCGGTCTTCCAATCTCTTTGATTCAATAGGTTGTCCACCTTTGACGAATTGATCCATCCGTTCTACCAAATCATCTTGGATTTGAACCATCGAACTGCGCATCCGCTCTTTCGTAGTCACAAAGATGTTCGCTGGGAAAATTCTAATTTCTTCTAATTCTTCAATGACCTTATGGTTAAATGGGTCAATGGATTCAATCAGTTCGATTTCTTCACCAAAAAAGTGGAAGCGGAATGCGTGATCAGCATAAGCAAGAAACACATCTACCGTGTCACCTTTTACCCTAAAGTTCCCGCGCTTAAAATCTCCTGTTGTTCTTGAGTATAGGGATTCGACAAGCCTGTGAAGGAATTTATTTCGTCCGAACATTTCACCTCTCTTGGCTTGAATTATGTTTTCATGGAAGTCACTTGGATTTCCCATACCATAAATGCAAGAGACAGAACTCACTACAATTACATCTTTTCGACCGCTCAACAGGGCAGAGGTGGTGCTGAGTCGGAGTTTTTCAATTTCAGCGTTGATGCTAAGATCTTTCTCTATGTAGAGATCTGAAGTCGGTACATATGCCTCTGGCTGATAGTAGTCATAGTAACTCACGAAATACTCTACACGATTCTCTGGAAAGAACTGCTTGAATTCTCCATAGAGTTGCGCTGCCAGTGTTTTGTTATGGCTTAGTATGAGTGTCGGTCTTTGGGTCTCATTAATGATGTTGGCCATGGTAAAAGTCTTACCAGAGCCAGTAACCCCCAAGAGCGTTTGGTGCTGTATGCCATCATTAATTCCCGAGACGAGTTGTGCAATTGCACCCGGTTGATCTCCTGTTGGCGAGAAATCTGAGTTAAGTTTAAATTCCAATTAGTCCGTGGCGTTCGTGAGCGGCAAACATACGTGTGAGGTTATTCCTTCGCAACCACAATAGAGAAAAGACCATTTTTGTACTATGTTTTTGAAGAGACTTTTAACCTACTTAAATCCACTGACCATATTTCGCAAGAGTGATCACGATTTTAGTTTGAAGGCAATGCACAGTGTGAATCGCATTTCTATCTTTTTATTTCTCTTTTGCCTTATCGTTATGCTAATCCGCTGGCTAGAGCGATAATCTGCTTCAAGCGCTTCCAATATCTTCGTGGAGGCATGAGAATTCTCAGACTCATTGGTTTGCTTCTTTTGATTTTGACTGGATGGCAGTTGAAAGCACAAGACTTCTCCCTTCCCAAAGGTGAAGGACAACCTGCAAGCCCTGAAATTCACGACTTCGGATTTTTTGGTGCAGGAGCTGGGATTGCTTTTCCGCTGGGGTCATTTGGCTCCAAGGATTACTTGAACAATGGCGCAGGTTATGCAGATGAAGGCTACTTCATCAACTTCATCAATTTTCATCATCGCCTTTCGAAACACTATGGCATCGGAGTAAACTGGACACGCTCCGCCTTTAACCTCGATGAAGATCAATACATATCGCCTTACGATGACTTTTACCAAGAATTGACCTTTTTAGGAATCAATGATGATCCATGGGTCTTGCACAGCGTAATGGTCAATGGTGTCGTTACGATTCCTCATTCATTTTTGGACCTAGATGTGAGGATTGCACTAGGGCTTGGTCATGCGGTTCGTCCAAAGCTTACGATCACCGCCTTTGAAACAAGTACTGGGTATTTAGCCATTGATTGGGTTCAGGAACAAAGTGTGATGAACGACTTTGCCTGGGGATTTGGAACTGACGCACGTTTTCATGTTCTGAAGGATTTGGATTTCTTCATCACCCTGGATTATCTGCGGTTCCACACTACGTTCAACGTGCAAAATGTTTACAATTTCAGCTCGATTGAGCAAGAGAAGATGAAGCAGACAATAGAGATGATCCAGCTCGGAGTTGGCTTTGGTTACCGCCTTAACTAGATGGTGTATGGGCGATTGTCCATTCCAGTTCTTTCTTCAAGAATTGACCGGTATGGCTTTCTTTCACTTTAGCGACTTGTTCTGGAGTTCCTGTTGCGATGACCTGCCCGCCATTTTTCCCGCCTTCAGGACCAATATCGATGACATGATCAGCGACTTTAATGATGTCCATGTTGTGTTCAATGATCAGCACCGTGTTTCCTTGGTCTACCAATCTGTTTAGGACATCGAGAAGAAGCCTAATATCCTCGAAGTGTAGCCCCGTCGTTGGCTCATCCAAAATGTAGAAGGTTTGTCCGGTACTCTTTCTAGCAAGCTCAGACGCGAGCTTAACGCGCTGGGCTTCTCCTCCGGAGAGGGTAGTGGAGCTTTGTCCTAGTCGGACGTATCCAAGTCCAACTTCCTGAAGCGTTTTGATGCGTTTGAATATGTGTGGAATATGTTCAAAGAATTCAACCGCCTGATTAACCGTCATGTCCAGGACATCACTGATGGACTTAGCCTTATATCGAATATCTAAGGTTTCTCGGTTGTATCGTCTTCCACCACAGGTTTCACATTCCACGTAAACATCCGGGAGGAAGTTCATTTCAATGGTTTTCACACCTGCTCCTTGGCAAGTCTCGCACCGTCCGCCTTTCACGTTGAACGAAAACCTTCCTGGCTTGTAGCCTCGAATTTTTGCTTCTGGAATCTCGGTAAAGAGTTGACGGATGTCGGTAAAAATATTGGTGTATGTCGCGGGGTTGGACCTAGGTGTTCTACCAATTGGGGACTGGTCAATTTCGATGACCTTATCGACATGTTTCAGTCCTTTGACCGCTTCATACGGAAGCGGACGTTTTGCAGAACCATTGAAGTGCTGAGTTAGGATCGGGTATATCGTTCCATTGATTAGGCTTGATTTTCCACTACCCGATACGCCTGTGACGCAAATGAATTTTCCGAGTGGGAATTTAACCTGAACTTCTTTGAGATTATGACCGCTTGCGCCAATTAGCTCGATGTGTTTTCCTGTGCTCTTACGTCGCTTCGAAGGAAGAGTAATTTCCTTGTCGCCAATCAAATAGTCAGAAGTCAAGGAGTGAGCTTCCATGAATGCCTTTGGAGATCCTTGGGCCACGATTTCACCGCCATGGATTCCTGCGCCCGGCCCGATGTCAATGATGTGGTCTGCTTCGAGCATCATGTCCTTATCATGCTCTACTACAATCACACTATTTCCAATGTCTCTCAGGTCCTTGAGAGCAGTAATTAGCCTGTGGTTGTCGCGCTGATGAAGTCCAATACTTGGTTCGTCGAGAATGTAAAGAACACCAACCAGTTGAGACCCTATTTGCGTCGCCAACCTGATTCGCTGTGCTTCACCGCCGCTCAGCGTTTTAGCCGATCTGTTTAAGGTCAAATACTCGATTCCGACGTCAAGCAGAAACTGAATTCGGCTTCTTATTTCCTTCAACACGTCTTCGGCAATTCGATTCTGCTTTTCGTTCAAGCGAGATTCAAGATTCTCAAACCAAGAACCCAATGCGTTGATCTCCATTTCTGCCAATTCAGAAATGTTCTTCTTGTCAATTTTAAAGTAGAGCGACTCCTTCTTTAATCTAGTTCCGAGGCAAGTTGAACACTCAACCTTATTCATGAAGGCTGAGGCCCATCGCTGATAATTAGTCGAACCGCTGTCCTCAAACTGTTCCATTAAAATATTCGCAACGCCATCAAACTTGATGTTGTACGATTTGGTGAGACCTAAGCTTTCACTCTTGACTTCTAAATGCTCATTCGTCCCGTAGAGAATAACATCGATGACATCGTCTGAAATTTCGGAGAGGGGAGAAGTAAGCTTGAAATTGTATTTCTCTCCAAGTAATTCTATCTGCTGGAATATCCAGTTACGCTTGTAATCTCCTAGCGGAGCGAGCCCACCGCGTTTGATCGACTTCGATGGATCTGGGATGATTTTCTTAACATCAATTTCACGCACTTCGCCCAGACCATTGCACTTCGGGCATGCACCATAAGGGGAGTTGAAAGAAAACAAATTTGGAGCTGGCTCGTCGTAAGAGATACCGCTCGTAGGACACATCAATGACCGACTGTAGTAGCGGACTTTATCGTCCTCGTCGAGAAGCATCAACTGGCCTTTTCCTTCTTTCAGTGCAGTGAGAACCGATTGTTTTAATCTCTTTAGTTTGGTATTGTCGGCGGTCAAGCGATCCACAACCAGTTCAATGTCGTGAACCTTGTAACGATCCACCTGCATGCGGTGCTTAATTTTCTCAAGTGAACCGTCAACACGAACTCGTAGAAAGCCTTTTCTGGCTACTTGTTCAAACAACTCGCGATAGTGACCTTTCCTTCCTTTTACCAATGGAGATAGAAGCGTAAGCTCTTTTCCAAGGTACTCTTCATGGATCAAGTCAACAATCTGCTGATCAGTATACCTGACCATCTTTTCATCGGTGACGTAGCTGAATGCCTCGGAACCTCTAGCAAAAAGGAGTCTGAGGAAGTCGTAAATCTCCGTGATAGTGCCGACTGTACTTCGTGGATTTTTATTGACAGTTTTTTGTTCGATTGAGATTACCGGGCTAAGACCATTGATCTTGTCCACATCTGGCCGTTCTAAGCCACCAATGAATTGACGTGCATAAGAATTGAATGTTTCGATGTAACGACGTTGTCCTTCGGAATAAATGGTATCAAATGCCAAGGATGATTTTCCAGAACCACTGAGGCCTGTAATCACAACAAGTTCATTACGAGGAATCTCAACATCAATGTTCTTGAGATTGTGCTCGCGAGCTCCGAGAATTTCAATTATTTCTTGGTTAATTACCGCTATTGACCTCTTGTTCTTCGTCACCCTCTGTTTTCTGGCGTGCAAAGCTAGCAACTTGCTCCTTGTCATGGACCAATTGTAACGAAAGAGGTTTATTAGGAATCTTGATGATGTATGTCTTTCCAGTTGGGTTGGAAAGACGGTTGTCGCGCAGCCAAGGATTCAGGTATTTAAGAGCCTTATAATTCACTCCATTTTCAAAGGCAAAAGCAGCAATATCATCAATGGATGATGTGATCTTTAATTCGTCAAAATAGAGTGGGTGATACAAATCTTGTTCACGAAAGTTGAACCCAAATTCCTGCGGGGAGCTCAATATTGTTTTTGCGGCAAGAATTCTGAAGATGTACCTCGAAGTTTCTTCGTTGAGGACCAAGTCGTAATAGTTCGTAGCTTTCTGACGTTTGAGCTGCTTCGAAAATCCAGCCATTCCCATGTTATAAGAGGCTGCTGCCATGGTCCATGTACCGAACCTTTCTTTCGCCTCACGCAGGTAGGCACAAGCCACTTTTGTCGATTTCTCGATGTGATATCGTTCGTCAACCTGACCACCAACTTCCATCCCACGCTCTCTAGCAGCATCCTTCATCAATTGCCAAAAACCCGTAGCGCCAGCTGGCGACACAATGTTTGTGAGCCCGCTCTCCATGAGGGCGAGGTACTTAAAGTCTTGCGGCACCCCTTCTTCAGCTAGAATCTTCTCAATGGTCGGAAACCATCGATTGCTCCGCTTGATAAGCAGCAATGTTTGAGACTGCCAATATGTATTGACCAGCAATTCGCGATCAAATTTTTCCTGGACGTCTATCAATGAAAGCGGAACATCTTCTCCTGCAAAATCCATCTCAGTTGGTGTGCTCAGCGCGAATATCTTGTAGTAGTCCTGAAACCGCTCTTGCAATTGGGCTTCTTCCTTAGTTTCTTCCGTTGAACCGGTGAATAGGTTCAACATCAACGCCGCGGTCAGAACAGTAGCAGAGAATAAGGCGAGGGGTTTCCAGTATTTTGTCATGTAGTTGGTGTGCTTTTTAAGTGGAAAACTGATTTCGCCTTTGGCCAGACAGTCGTCCCGTATAATAGAACGAGAATTAGGAACGAATAGATGCCTAAAAAGATGAAATAGGATGAGCGTTGTTCGGGCTGTAAAAGTGAAATGAACACAATAAACGCGGAGGATATAGCGGAAATTAGGGCAATTACAATCGCGACCTTTGAATCACTGAGACCGGCGTAGGACAGGTGGTGTGTCGTGTGATCTTTACCACCTACAAAAGGACTTTGTCCTCGTTTGATTCGATTGATAGTGACAGTCATAGAATCAGCTATCGGAACGATGAAGGCTGTTGCAACGATGACCATTTTAGACCACCAAGTATGTTCAATGATGATGTTCTCATTGTTCCAGAAAAACAAGACACCGATGGAGGCCAATAGAGCTCCGAGCATTTGACTACCTGTATCACCCATGAATATTCTCGATGGATGCCAATTGAAAATCAAGAATCCTACAAGTGCAGCTACCGTCCCCCCGCAGATGCAGGTATAAAAAAGGTTCTCAGGAGCGAGAGGTGCAGTACACGCAGCGGTCAGGATGAATACCGAAACAGTGGCCGTAATTCCATCCATATTGTCCAACATGTTGATGCTATTCATGACGGCCACAGTCCAAAAGACGGTGAGTAACGCGTCCGCCCAAACGAGTTCGAAAAACTCTATTTGAATTCCGAAAAAGAGCAAGACCATTCCACACATGATTTGTGCGCCTAATTTGAGCCATGGAATCGTATTAAATGCGTCGTCCGCTAGTCCGGCAAAGAAGCCTAGTGTCACGACAATAAGCACGCCTTGATGTACAGATTCGTCAATGGAAGACAACTCGGGGTTATTGTAAAACAAGCAGACTAGGTAGGAGACCAGAAAGATGATGTAAAATGATATTCCACCAATGGCTGGCTTGTAAGAATGACTCCACCTTTCAGACTCTGTAGGAGTCAAATTTTTCATTCCTAGGGTGCGAGTCCAGATTAAGAACAAATAATTTGACAGAGCGCTGACAACGGTCAAGATCAGAAAGAGGATGACGAGATTTTGGAGTGTCATGAATGCCAAAATTAGGGAAGGCTAAAAGGGATTGAATCCTTCCCAGAAGGATTTGTGAACAATCGAGGCTAAAAAGGAGACACAAACTCAGCGAGCGGCGGATGGGTCTGATCTTTGTCCGAGACAATAGGGTTGTCGATTGGCCAATTAATTTGAAGTTCAGGATCGTTCCAAGAAACACCCATTTCTGAATCTCGGTTGTAATAGTTAGAGCATTTGTACTGAACGATGGTTTCATCTTCAAGACAGCAAAAACCATGAGCGAATCCTTGAGGTATAAAGAACAAGAGGTTGTTTGATCCGCTTAACTCAATTCCATATGAGTGGCCAAAGGTGTTCGAGTCTTTTCTAACATCGACAACGACGTCATAAATTGAACCTCTTACCACCCTGAGTAGCTTGTCTTGACCAAATGGCGGTGCTTGGAGATGCAAGCCTCGAACAGTGCCCTTGTTGCTCAGGGACTCGTTATCCTGGACAAATTCCAAGTCAAAGCCTCTATCTGTGAGAATTGATTTTCGAAAGCTCTCGAAAAAGTAACCGCGATCGTCTTTGATGACCTTCGGCTCGATGATTACTAATCCCTTAAGCGGAGTCTCCTTTATCGTCATTTGCTGATTTAGTTGTCAGCTTACGAAGAAAACCTTTTTTGTCTGGTTCATCGCTTTCCTCATAGTAACCGCCTGATGAGGTATAGCCATATCCATAGCCGTATCCATACCCATACCCATACCCATACCCATATCCATACCGATACCCATAGCTGCGGCCGTAGTTTCCATATTTAGCTCGTTCCAGATTCACACTGTTCAAGACAACCGAAAGATTTTTAATCTTATTCTCTTCGTAAAGACGGTTCACGTTGAAGGCAAAGTTCTTCTTTGAGTAGTCACTTCTGAAAATGTAGATTGGATAATCTGCCATTTTTAAACTTGTAACACCATCTGTTACGAGACCAACTGGTGGGTTGTCAATGATCACAATGTCATAAGTCTCCTTCAACTTTGTAAGCCCTTTTGATAGCCTTCCGTTGATAATGAGTTCACTTGGATTGGGTGGTACAGGTCCAGCTGTAATAAAATGAAGGTCCTTTAGTTCACTCTTTCTAACGAGGCTAGTCAAATCATCTTTTCCGCTGAGGTATGTACTCATCCCAAATTCATTGGTCGAGTTGAACCCTTTATGGATTCTTGGTTTTCTCATGTCAAGGTCAAGGATGATGACTTTCTTGCCCGAGAACGCTAGGATACCACCAAGGTTGATGGCCACCAAGGTTTTCCCTTCACCACTAACCGTTGAAGTCACAGCAATGACTTTGGTTTCATCTGTGCTCTCGAAGAATTCCAGATTCGTCCTTAAGCTTCTGAACGACTCAGCCATGATAGACTTAGGTCGTTTGTCTACAATAAGCTGCGACATTGGAATGTTTTTGTTGTACTTCGGGACGACTCCGAGAATGCTAATTTTTGGATTGATTAATCGAGACAAATCATGCATACCGGAGATATTGTTGTTCATGAAATAACGAATCAACAAAAGGGCGATTGTAAAAGTCAGGGCAATGGACATCGCTGAAGCATAGATGATCGTTTTCCGTGGACTTACTGGAGTCGTTGACTTAGATGCACGTTGCAATATGTTGTTATCTGAGATGTAACCTGCCTCAGAAATGGAGTATTCAGTTTTCTTCTCGAGCAAGAGCGTGTAGTACTTCTCATTGGAATTATACACCCGTTGAAGGCGCGCATACTCGATCTCCTTTGAAGGGAGGTCCATGAAGTTTTGATCGATCTCTCTAATCTTCCCTTTTGTTGCATCTATGGCGCTCAAAAGCTTCTCCTGTAGTGCAATCAAACTTTTCAGAATCAGCGTTTTCTGAGATTCAATCTGTTGATCATAGATGAGAATATTCGGATTCTCTCTTGTATCTGTGGATAGTTTATTATTTCGTCTCACCACTAGGCGCTGAAGGTCCAGGATTTGTGACTCAACCTTTCGTTCGAAATCTGAACCTGCTAATACTGGAAGTAGATTATTGATGTCGACTCCAGTGTTTTCGTCGTCAATTGTCTTCTTTAGTCGCTTAAGAAGCTCGGCTTGAACCTCAAGCTTGGAAAGAGAAGTTTCATGCTCTTCTAATCTCTTAATATAGGATTCGGCAAAGTCCGATTCGGACATACGATTCTCCTTTTTGAAGTCCTTGATCAGCGTTTCACTATCCTTTAGCCGATTGTATACATCCGCGAGTTGTTCGTTGATGAACTTCAGCACGAGCTTGGCACTTCCATTTTTATGCTCTTTGTCAAACTCCAAATACTCGAATGCGATTTGATTGCAGATGTTTGCGGCTTTGGCTGGATTATGATCGCTTACAGAAATGAGAATCGTTTTGGCTGACGCACTGAGAAGTTGGACAACATAGCTTGGGTATAATGTCTTCAAGTTCTGCATAGGAGAGTTAAGAACGAAGTACATATCCGTTTCTCCAAACCCAGCACTATTGATTATTGTTTCCATGAAAGCATCCTGAATAACAAGCTCAGCATGCTCTGTGATCAGCGTGTCTCCAATCGTAAACGCATAAGAAAAAGCCTGTCCACCCACTTCATAGTTCAGACTTCCTTTCTCCCTGGCCTCGAAAACAACGTAAATAGCCTTGTCATAAAGAGTGGGCTCTTTTACACTAAACTCTACACTATATGGATTGTTTTTAAAGCGTTCGTTTCTAAGCACTTCCCCTTCAAAGTAGTAGCTTATATCTAGGGGTAAAGTGTCTAGAACCCTCTTGAAAAATTCTTGAGATCGAAGCACCTCAATATCTTTAGAAATCTCCTCTGACTCATAGATATTCTCAACCTCAAGAAGCTGATTCGCTCTGTTCTCACTACTTATCTGTAGGATGGTCTTAGACTCGTAAACTGGTTGAGAGTAATGTATGACGGTGTATGCAGAACCGGCCGCCAAACCTAGTACAAGAAGAATCCAAATCAGCGATTTTCGAATAATGAAAACCATTAACCCGAGATCGAAATCAAACCCTTTCGGATTCTCGACCGCTCTGAATTCGTCTTTTTCTTCCTGTTCCATTAAGGAGTCGCGCTGTTCTGAAGTTGAAGAATCAAGAAATAGGTGAGAATACTACTCGAAACCAAACTCAAGACCTGAGAGGTCGTCTGAAGAATCTGTCTTCCAGCGAAATAGCTTGGTTCAACGTAGATAATGTCATTCGCCTTCACGTAATACATATTGGCTTCAGCAAGACCTTGGGTTGTCGATAGATCAAGTTTGTAGATGGTCGGATTGTCAAGGCTTCCTCGCAGAACCTTGATTCTATGGGCTTTTCCTCCTTCAGAAAGTCCGCCCGCCATGGCAAGCGCTTCAATAATGGTCACATACTCATTTGTGATGTCAATTACCCGGGCGTCACCTCCTTGACCCGGAAATACCACGATACGTCGATTTCGAACCTCGAGCACCACGAAGGGATCATTATAGTAGTTACTGTATTTCTCCTCAAGAAATTCTTCTGCTACAACCAAGTTCATACCCGCGATCTTCACCCGACCTATAATCGGCAGGTTCACTGAGCTATCAGGTTCAACCAAGTATGTAAAAGTGTTTCTGGCGTTCTGATTCGCTTGAATCCTGTTGGCCTCTTCAATAGAAGTGAGGTCAATTATCTTAAATCCTTGGTTAGAATACAGCCTAAAGGCAAGAATGTCTCCTGGCTGGATGGTGTGATCCTCGGGCACGGTGTCTGCGCCCATGGTGTATGGGAAGTTTTTCTTCGCCCGCAACATAACGCTCGGGTTGAATATTCTACAGCTTGACGCTAGAATGCCAATCAATATGATGGCGCTTAGAAGTGTTGAAAGTTTTCTCATCTTTTTTGAAAGTACTTTGAAATGCAAAGTAAAGGGTTTTCTTTATATGACTACTCCATTTTCTCGCAATAAAGTGGAGTAGAGGTTTTCCATGTCAGAGACCAGACGGACGTAAGAGTATTTGTCAATTACATGCCTTTTTCCAACTTCACCCATCTCTTGACGCTTTGCATCATTGAGTATAAGGGTCTCTAGGTGAGCATCAAATGTGCCTTGATCCTCAACGGAACAGAGTAAAGCGCTTTGATTTTCAATGACGATGTCTTCTATTCCTCCCACTGTAGTGCTGACCACTGGTTTCGTGGCGCTCTGTGCTTCTATGAGACTCACTGGAGTGCCTTCATTTAAGGAGCATAAGCTAACAATATCCAATCCCGCCATTACCACATCGATTTCTCTGATCCAGGAAGTGAAGCACAGTGGTGATTCTTGACTAGGGGGCGCTTGTTCCGTATATCCAATTCCTAAAGATTTTGCCACTCCCAATAAATGCTGTTTGCTTTCTCCATCACCGGTGATGAAAAAGCGAGCCTTCGGGTTTGCGATTGAAATATTGGCTACGGCCTTCAAAAACATTTCGTGATTTTTAATAGGAACTAGCCTCCCGATGATACCAACAGCGACGTCGTTCTCATTGAGATTATAGGTGGCTCGGAATTGAGCTCGTTTCTGGCTTTGATCTTCTTGGAATCGACTGAGGTCAAAGCCTAACGGTACAACTTCAATACGATCCGGAGAAGCTATGCGATGCAATTCACCCAATTCCTTTTTCTGGATGTTGCTAATGGCAATGATGCGGGTCGAGTGTTTCGCTAGATATCTTTCAATGACCTTGAAGATGGTGGTCTTGATACGATTGAAATAGGAGTGAAACACATGGCCATGGAATGTGTGCAGAATCACTGGGACATCATTCTTTATTGCGGCAAGCCGACCGAGGGTTCCAGACTTCGCCGCATGCGTATGGACGATGTGTGGTTTAAAGTCTTTGATGATTTGATTTATTTCCTTGTAAGACCTCCAATCGGCTGAAAGGGAAATTGAGCGCTTCATTTCCGATATGGTCTTAGGCTTTAATCCCAGTGAATCGGTGATGAATTCAGACGAAGCTTCGGACTCATCTTTGATTCCGCCGACCAGCAAAGTTTCAAACCTATCATCAAGATATTTACTCAGGTAAGCCACATTAAAAGTGGGGCCACCAAGGTTGAATCGGTTGATGATTCTGAGGACTCGAATTTTTTCTTTTGTCGAGCTCAATTCATGTATCGTTTATACCAGGTTTGAAACATCATAAACGCCCAAGCAGTTGCGGGTTTATCTCCTGGGTTATTTGAATAAATTGAATTCTTTAAATCGTTTATAGCCAGATGATTAAATAATCCTTGATCAATAATAAATTCAGATTCGTCGCAAAGACTTAAAAAGGTGCTTTTTAAGGGGCCTTGCAGCCATTCAAGAAGCGGTACCTCAAATCCTTTTTTCGGGCGATTCAGGATGGCTGGAGTGAGCATTTCTTCGAAGGCTTCCTTCAAAACTTTCTTCCCTTGGAAATGATTTATTTTAAACATTTCTGGATATCGAAAAGCTTGTTTGACGACATGTTGATCTAGCAATGGTGTCCTCACTTCAAGTCCATGTGCCATCGACATAGAATCTACTTTGTACAGCATGTCATTTGGGAGCACCAATAGTGAATCTGACAATAACACATGATTAAAGGATCCTTCCTTGTTGAGGGGTTTCAACATTGACTCTTTTCGTTTCTTGTACTTGAATCCATCATCGCTGAGGCGTTGGTCTCTTTCAAGCATTTCTTCTTTGAGTAGATAGTTCGCTTGTTCTTCATTGAGGATGCCAGCCCATCGCCAATAGCGATCTCGTGCATTCATGTGATATCCTTCTGACAATTTCTGCAATTGGCGTATTCTATTGCCAATCATTCCGCTTCTGGAAGCTGGAAGTCTAGACCATAGCCATTTCAAATTTCCGATCGCATGCTCTCGATACTTGGGGTTTCTGAGCAAGTATTCAGCGCGATGTTTGTTGTATCCGCCAAATAGCTCATCTCCACCATCTCCGCTCAAGCCGACTTTCACATGTTTCCGGGTGTATTCTGAGAGTAAGTACAAATTGATGGCAGAAGAATCTGCGAATGGTTCATCCGCATGAGTCAACACCTTTTCTACTTGCCCGACCAGCTCGTCTCTGCCAACCTCGAAACGGTGATGTTTGATTTTGAGATGTTTTGCGAAGTCAGCCGCTTGTCCCGACTCATCATAATATGGGTAGTCGGGAAACCCAACACTAAAACTTTCTATATCATCCTTCTCTTGTGAGGCTAAGGCCGTGATGATGCTGGAATCCACACCGCCGCTGAGAAAGGTGCCGACTGGGACATCCGCCACGAGCCTGCGCCTGACTGAATCGCGTAAAAAACGTTTTAGAACCTTTTTCGATTCCTTGTAGTCGTGCGCTGTAAGCTGCTTAACGTCTTCCTCGTCGTGAGGAATCTCATACCACATTTCCTTTTGAAATTCGATAGTGCCTGACTTCCAACTGAGCTGAATGTAATGTCCAGGCTCGAGTTTTGAATAGCCTTCAAGAATAGTATCCGGTGCTGGGATGTAGTTCAGTTTGAAGTATGTGAACAAGCTGACTTTGTCAATCTTCTTCTCAAAACCAAGGGCGATGAGCGACCTCAATTCAGATGCGAAAGAGAAGGAAGTTGGAGTCGAGCGAAAAAGAAGGGGTTTGATACCCATTCTGTCTCGAGCAAGAAATATGCTTTTATCCGATCGGTCCATGATCGCGAATGCGAAACACCCATTCAACTTATTCAGGCATTTGACCCCAAAATGAATGAATGCAACCAAAAGAACTTCGGTGTCACTCTCCGTGTGAAAATTGAAACCAGCTAATTTGAGCTCTTGCTTGAGCTCTCGATAGTTATAAATCTCCCCGTTAAAGATGATGGTATACCGACCACTCATGTCGGTCATCGGTTGATTTGAACGGGCGTCGAGATCGATGATGCTTAATCTGCTGTGTCCGAGTGCAACCGGTTCTTCTATTGTTTTAGCAAGATGGTCGGGTCCTCGATGCTCTAAAGCATTAAGCGCCTTTTCAAACGATTTAAAGGGTGACTCATCATCGTCCAGTTGAACTAACCCTACAATACCACACATAAGCCTAATTTAAAACCAATCCTCAGGCTTTTGCTCTGAGCGTCGACCTATACTGTCTAGGTCTTCTACGGTATCTATGTCATTAAGGGTTTTAAGAAGATAGTATTTAGCACTCATTTTTTTCAAGTCAAGAAGCGTATCCATTAATAGGTTATCTCCGCTCCATTCTTTGTTTTCAAAAAGGGTAGGGAGGAATTTTCTCATTCCTAACAGGTAGTATCCACCATCACTTGCAGGACCGATGACCACGTCGTTGTTCTCGAGAACAGCGAATGCCTCTTTTATCATATAGGTTTCTAATTCAATGCAATCACTACCAATGATCACAACTCTCTGTTTGCCAAGCGCAAATTGATCAGCGAGGGCACTTTGCATTCTCTCGCCCAAACTCTGGCCTTGCTGGAGGTGCTTCTCATATTTCATATTATCCCAGAGGTCGTTGTGGTCAATTCGATCTGAGTAATAAACGAACTTGTCGCAATTGAGCTGTTTTGTGACACTACGCGTGTACTGGAGAAGTTTGTGGTAGATTATTAAAGCTTGATCATCCCCAACAGATTCTGCTAGCCTAGTTTTCACTTTGCCTTTGTCGAGATTTCTTACGAAAATGATGAGGCTATCGTTGGCGGTCACAGCAGCAAATTTAATCTTAAGGACGAAGCTGTGAGCTTGAAAGTCAGGGCATTTCCAAGATATTGTTCACAATTAATGCTCGACTAAATGATGCTCCCTTGACACGAACTGCCAGTTCCCGCCGTGCAACCATAACAATGTTGAGACAAACGAATAGTGCGAAATTGCCATTGATTCAGGTCGAAGTTTGCGATGTGGGCGCTTTCCATTCCATTGATCGGCATAACTAACATTTGGTTAAAATCACAATCGTATAATCGACCATCCCAATCCACGCTCAGCGTGTTTCGGCACATGAGCCCATCAATCGTTGAAGAGTTAAATGAATTGACAAGCAATTCCATGTAGCGTTCGTATTTCTTTTCACGGATGAGGGTATCAAGAAACCTTGAGATTGGAAGATTGTTCAGGGACAACAATTCATGAAAATCAATTCCAAAATCAGTTTTCAAACGAGACTTATAATCAGACTCAAGTTTCTCTTGAGCAGGAGGGAGGAAGGCTCCTCCAGGATTGTAGACTAAATCTAATCGTAATTCTGGATCGACCCCATAGCCAATCTTGTTCAACCGTTTCAAAGCGGATATCGAAGCTTGAAATACTCCATCACCCCGTTGTGCGTCGGTGTTCGATTCAGTGTAACATGGCAGCGAGCAAATCACTCGAACGCCGTACTTTTTAAAAAGATCTGGGAGATCGTTGAATCGAGTATGGCTCTCAATGATGGTTAAATTGGAGCGGATTATGATTTCTTCAACGTACGGGCGGGCATGCTCAACCAGCCACTTAAAATTTGGATTCAATTCGGGCGCGCCTCCTGTGATGTCTAATGTTCTAAACTGATTTGTTTTGAGAACCTGCAAACATGCATCCATCGTTTCTCTTGACATGACCTCCGTCCGATCCGGTCCTGCATCTACATGGCAATGAGTGCAACTCTGATTGCAGGTGTAACCAACATTCAATTGGAGTGTATCCAGCGTTTTGGGGGTTACATCAAGTTGATGATCGAGAATAGTTTGAGCAAACTTGGGCAGTCGATCATTGCCGAAGATGCCATTTTCAAGAAAATCCCTCTGGTTTTTGGCCTTTGAGAATTTGCTGTTCAGTGAAATGAGTGTCTTCGATGCTTGCTTCATACCGAGTGTGGGCACAAGCTTACAAATATTTAGCAGCTCGAGGATGTCGCGTGATATATTCGCACATGCGCATTATTCTCCTGCTGATTTTTGCAGTCTCAATTCAACTTACTCAAGCTCAGACTTGTAACTGTGATTCTGTGTTCACCTTCATTTATGCGCAGTGGGATGAGGTCGAGAACATGAGCTACCACAGTCACAAAATTGAACGCCAGATGGATGAAACAACGGAGGGTGAGTTTGATTTTATAGTTCAGAGGAAACCATATAAAGTGGCAGGAGTCATGACTGGCAAGGGTCATCGATTGCTGTATGATCCTACTCAGAGGAAAGATGAGGCGCTATACATTTCGAAAGGTTTTCCCTACACTAACATGTGGCTTGATATCCATGGTAAGATCTTTAGAGGGATGAACCATTATACCATTAGTAATGCCGGCTGTGAGTTCATTTTTGGAATCATTCGAAACGAATACCACCGGATGCCTGATAGGTTCACATGTACCAAGAAGCAAAAGGGCGCTGAGGAAGTGATCGAAATCTATGCTGAAACTGAAAAGTTTGAATTCAAGAATTACCACGCCGAAAAAGGGGAGAACCTTCTGAGTATTGGAGAGAAATTTGGCGTGATGTCCTATATCATTCTTGAAAATAATCCATCAGTAGACAACTACACCGATGACTGTGGAGGTATGAATTTGAAGATTCCATCGCAATACGGTCACAAAGTTAAATTGACAGTAGATGCAAAACATGGAATGCCGGTAGGTATCGAGGTGCATGATTTAAAAGGAATGGTAGAGGTGTACAGGTACACGAACTATGAATTTGACAAGCAATTGCCGGATAATTATTTCACGGAGGACTATCTTGACTCCTTAGATTGATCTTTGTTTGGAGATTGGAGTAGTAGAGCTCTCAAAAATTTAACCTCATCTTCTAATTTTTCAACCCTTATCCGAAGTAAGTCTTCTTTCTCGCTTCGGAGCTTGAGGATGTATTCGTTTGTGAGATTTAAAACACTCTCCTCAAGAACTGTCTTGCGAGGGTTGAGCACAGTATCCAGTGGAATCTCCAGGATGTTCAAAATTTCTTCCAATCTAGACATGTCCAGCTTCACTTTTCCCGATTCGAGACGTGCATAGTTGGCTTGACTCATGCCTAGTCGATCGGCCATGAATTGCTGCGACCAATCCTTTGAGATGCGCAACATGCGGATGTTCCTTGAAAAATCATTCATTTTACAAACTTAATGCATAATAGGTATATATTATACATTTAAGTTGTATTTCATACATGCGCACTCACCATATTTGTCTTTATAAATGTGGCTAGGAAACCAAACCGGATGTACTAGTCACATGGTTAGAATCCCCAAAAGCAGCTTCTTTTTCGGCAGGGTCAGAGATTAAACAAAAAGAAGCTGCTTTTTTTATGCCCATTTTTCCAGAAAATCAGATGGATTGTGAATAACTTGTTAGAATATAACATTCCATCGTTGAGAAGTCTTTTCAAAGAGCTTTCGTAGTTTAAAAGAAGTTTTTACGTTCGAGTCTTGAAAGAACGACCATGAATCTAGTTAAGAAACGACAGGATCTTATTGACAACATTGAGACAATTGAGGGCTATCTTACAGGTAAAAGTAAGAAGGACAAAGACTGGACGTTGGATAGGATTGTGAATGCTGAAAAGCTTGTGATATATAAGGTGAACGGCAATAACCATTTCGCTCCATACGACTTTTTGGCGTTGAAGAGCAACAGCATAGCCGAACACGATGAAGGGATTGCGGAATTTGAACCGAAGAAGGTTCGCGGTATTGTAACCTCCATTGTAGGAAACTCTTTCATCAATGAAACGACGGAAGATAGGTATACTGAGTACCTAAAAAGTTTGAGTAAAAAACCGCCTAAAATCGCTCGAGTGTTTTGGAGGATCAAAGATGAACGCGGTAAAAATTACAACCTGAAGAGGGAGTAGCTATTTTAAAAACGACATAGTGAGCCCTGGTTCCGATTGCTATCAGAACTGGGCTTTTTTTATGGCTTTCTCGCACATTCTTTATTGAACAGATAAACCGAGGTAGCGACTTTTCGTCGACCGGTGGAGATGGTAGGAATACTCAAGCCCATTAGCACCAGGCCTCCGCCAGGAGTCGGGTAGCTAATTTCTTCCTTTCCATTGAGCAAATAATTGCCCGCGCCGACGATGGTGAAAACAGCGCCGATTGCCAGCATGGTAGTTCCGAGCTTCTCATAATTTCTGCCGCTATCATAGTGCCCCAATGATCGAGGACAATCTTTCATTAATATTCGAATTCTCGTCGGCCCAATCCGCATTGGTCCTTGGTAAACTTCGTAAGTGTACTTATCAGATTTAAGCGACAAGGAATCGGGAATGATTTGGGCCATAGAAGCATCAACTGCACACATCGTCAGGACCAGGATGATCATCCATTTCATAGAGGAAAGATACTTACTGTTTGATAAATCAATGATGGTTTCGTAGACCATAAATATTTCGTCAACAACATCTATAAAATCAATTTATTGCCTGTACTTTTGCAGTCAGAAAAACAGGCTTTTAAAACTGAATGTAAATGTTTGATTTTAAAGAAATTAGCACAGCCACGATGGTCCTCTTTGCGGTCATTGATATCATAGGTTCAATTCCTATAATTATTCAGCTCCGTCAAAAGGCTGGACACATCCAATCTGAGAAGGCAAGTTTTGTCTCTTTGATCATTCTGATTCTCTTTCTATTTCTGGGTGAAGAAATTTTAGCCTTGATTGGAATCGATATTAATTCATTCGCAATTGCGGGTTCTTTTGTACTGTTCTTTCTGTCTCTCGAGTTAATTCTTGGAATCAAGCTATATAAGGACGACATGCCAACAAGCACTTCCGTGGTGCCCTTGGCATTTCCATTGATAGCTGGGGCAGGAACCATGACTTCTCTAATTTCATTGAGAGCAGAATATGAAGTACAGAACATTGTGGTTGCAGTGTTCATCAACGTTCTCCTTGTGTACCTAGTTCTTAAAACTACAGCGAAGATTGAGAAGTTTCTTGGTGCAACAGGGATTGCTATTATTCGGAAAGTCTTTGGAATAATTCTGCTAGCCATAGCAGTGAAGCTGTTTAGAACCAACATTGGAGTTCTTTAAGGAATACAAAGGAGGTATTGACGTTGTAGAGCGTCATTAAATACACTAGGGCGTAGAACCATATCTTCGCAATCTCAAATTTAGAACATGTCAAAAAGCACATTTGCAGTCATAGGATTCGGGCACATTGGTAAGAAGCACGCCATTATGGTTAGTGGAAATGATGATAGCGATCTGGTCGCAATTATTGACACTGATGAGGCAAAGCAGAAGAAAGCTCGCGATACCTACTCAGGTGTTCAGGTTTTTGGTTCACTCGAAGATTTTCTCACCTCTGACGTTGAAGCAGATGTGGTGAATATCTGCACACCAAATGGCTATCACGCTTCCCAAGCGATAAAGGCCTTGGATAATCGCTCCCATGTTGTGCTAGAGAAGCCAATGGGCTTGACTCGACAAGAATGTGAAGAGGTGATCTTTAAGTCGCTACAAGTTTCAAAGCACGTATTCTGCGTGAAGCAAAACAGATATAGTCCATCTTCTAAGTGGATGAAGTCACTGATGGAAGAAAATAAACTTGGACGAATCAATATGGTTCAGCTCAGTTGCTACTGGAACCGGGATAGTCGATACTATAAGGCTGGTGGGTGGAAAGGAACTAGAAACCTTGATGGAGGAATTCTCTTCACACAGTTCAGTCACTTCATCGACATCATGTATTGGTTGTTTGGAGACATTCAGAACATCGTAGCGATGAGTACCAACTTCAATCACAAGGGCTCTACAGAGTTCGATGATTCAGGACTCGTTCAGTTTGAATTTGTCAACGGAGGGTTTGGCTCTGTCAATTACAGCACAGCTATCTATGGCCAAAACTTTGAAAGCAGCATTGTCGTTGTTGGAGAGAAGGGGACACTTAAGGTCAGTGGTCAATACATGGACAAGGTTGAGTACTGTCACATTGAAGACTACGAAATGCCTCAACTACCTCCTCCAAACCCGCCAAATGACTATGGCGATTACAAAGGAAGCGCTGCGAATCATCATTACGTCATTCAGAACGTAATAGATGTTCTTACGGGAAAATCTCAGATTTCAACGAATGCCTTGGAAGGAATGAAGGTTGTTGAAATGATCGAGCGGATCCACAATAAGCAACGTCAGATGCTTCATTGACGCTTTTGGTAAAGGGCGAACACGCCATTGTCGAATATTAGGCCGTAAGGTCCATTTGGATCATCTAGTAAAGAAGTGTAAAAAGCCAAGTAATCCTTATCCGCCGGCGGTGTTACCTCTGTTGTTTGTGGCCAGTTCGCGTCTCTGACATTTACCTTAGAAGAGAGTATCAATTCAGGAGCTTCGTCACTCTTTAAAAACACTTCTTTTTCATTCTCACTCTTTTTGGTCATCCGCCAATAGATCTTAACTCCTGGGCTTAATCCAAGAGTATAGTGGAACATCGGGATAGTGTTAAGGCATAGAAGAGTTCCTTTTAGATCTTCCTTTTTCGCAAACCCGGCTAGCTCGTCTGTGGTCTTTACACGCGAGGCAGTACTGTGAATTCCCAACAAAGCAGATGAGCTAAATGTTGATGTCAATTCTGATCTCATGCCGTCACGGTAAATCGTGTGGTTCTTGTAGTTGAATGCTAAAATGAATAATGCAAGGGCGATTATTGTGCTGGTTGCTCTTCCAATAGTTGGTATCCTTTCGGAAGTGAACATTGAGCATAAGCCAAAAGCCAGTGGTAACACAATGGCGCCTGAAGTAACCATGTTTCGGATTCCGGTATTGGAACCGACAAAAGAGACCAAGCATAATATCACGGCTGAGATTAGAAGTGGTATTTCTTCCTTCTTCCTAGAACTCGCGAATGCAATGATTGCGACAGTAAGAGTTATGCCGATGTAGAAATAGTAGTAATAGTCATTGCTCATCCATCGATGCCAAATCACCAGGGTTATCAAAAATGAGAGACCCCAAAGCCAGTAATTTCTACCAACCGTAGTCAATCCAATGAGAAGGATGCTAATGGCTATTGGCCAAGTTCTATCTAGAAGATAGCCAAGGTTCTTGCTGTATAACCTAGAAAGAGTATCAGGGTCATGTTTATGTACTTCGAGATTGTTGGATAGTACTTCTCCTTGGATATATGGTTCCACCACAAAATCAGTGATTTGATCAGTATAATGTGCAAAGTTTCCAGAAGCGGCCAAGTACACCATAAAGCCTGATAGAATCATCACCAATCCAGCGACAAAAAACATCCCTCCTCGAATCGATTTCTTATAAAGAATGTATCCAAGGCCCACAGGAACCAAGATGATAAGGGTCAATTTGCTGATCGCAGCGAACCCAATCAGAACTCCCGAAATGAACCAATGCTTTTTAGTGGCGCTATCTTTTAGCAAGAAGAATATTGTGGCCAAGATCAAAAGCACTGAAAAGTTGTTGTAATTGATTGTCTGAACAACATAAACAAGTGCAATCCCAGATGCGGCCACACTCATGAGGAAGCTAATTCTATTCGGAAAATAAATTTTAAGCAGTTTAAACGAGACAGCTCCGACTCCAGCTTGTACCAATGCGAAACCGAGCCTTGACCATAAAATGTTAGGCGTTGGGAAGAGGTGAAGCCAGAGATAATTTATAAGCGATGAACCGAACTTAAAATTGACCAACGAGGAATTTGTAGGACCAAATAAGTAGTAGGAGACACTCAACCTCCTTCCTTCATCTGTTACGTCAAAACCGAGAGGTATCCAAAACAGACAGAGGAGTATCACGCACGCAAAAACCAATTTCCAGTCGGGTTGAGAGCTCGGATTGAGGATGATTGTACTAATTGTTCCAATGAACATTCCTGCTACAACAGATTGAAACCCGAACAGCCCAAATAGGATTTCATTACTGGAGAAACTCAACCAGATGAATGTTAGAACACCACTGACTAAACCAAACAATAGATGAAGAGGTGCTTTAGATTTAAGAATGCGCTCCACGACCCATTCAATTGGCCTGTTCATTTGAGAATTGATCTGATTCCAGTTTGTCATTCGGAGTTCTTCAAATGTAAGTTGAGGATAACATACATCATGGCTCGGAATTTAAAGCCGAGCATAGTGGTATTTTTGCCGCTAAATCACCGAGTTTTTGAAGATTAAGATGTTCGTCTTCAATAACTGCGCGAATGATGCGCGGGTACTGAAGGAAGCCAAAACACTTACTGAAGCGGGCCACATTGTTGAAATTGTAGCCTTGTTGGACAAGAAAACTGTCCCTGACGAAGAAAAGGAAGGGTTCAGTATTCATCGTCTTGCGCTAAACCCTGTCCATCTCCAATTGATCAGATTCTTTGGAAACCCTCTCAAATTCGCATTGGCCTATTTGAAAGGCTCTAATAGTGAGACTGAGATCACCGCTCCCAAGAAGAGAGGAAGAGGATTATTTGGTTCTGTGGTTATGCGAATGCGAATTTGGAATAGAAAGTTGCGGAAGAAAATTATAGCGAATCGACAGGCGCAATTTGAACATCCATCGCTTATGCATGCGGATAATCGAAAGCTGGTGCTTTCTGCGGTATTCAGTTCACCAGCCATCCTTTCTCAAGTATTATTTTTCGCTGTAGCCTATCTCGTGTTTAGATCCTATCGACTTGGTAGGTGGGTCGTCATCAAATCGTACCGATATATCAAAATTGGAATTCAGCGTTCTGCCAAGTTCTTGATTCAGAAACCATTGAAATGGCTTCTTCTTCCCTGGCACAAATACTTCACCTATCATGACTTCTACCGAAAAGCAATGTCGTGGTCTACGCTTCATCCTGCGGATGTCTATCACTGCCATGACTTGAATACTTTGAAAATTGGGATTGAGTTGAAACGAAGGCAAAAGGCCTTACTGGTCTATGATTCTCACGAATTGTACCTGCATAAAAACAGAATTTTTAAGCCAGGTAGAATTAAGCAGATGATTCTGGAAAGAATTGAACGTAAAGGGATGAATTTGGCTGATACAGTCATCACCGTTGGTGCTTGCATAGCTGAATGGATGGCAGAAAAATACAAAGTGACCACACCAACTGTCATCCTAAATGCTCCGAAATTCAAAGAGGCAAATGAAGGTGTGAAAGATGGTGTCTCATTGAGATCAGCACTCAATATTCCTCAAGAGAAATTTCTACTAATTTATTCTGGTGGAATAACCTTTAATCGTGGGTTAGAGAATGTGATAAAAGCAGTGAGCCAGATCGATGACATATTCTTTGTAATGCTTGGATATGGCAACGATGACTACTTGGCTTCGCTTCGAAAACTGATCATAGACGAGGAAGCTCAGGACAAGATTTCCTTTTATGGCCCAGTGCCCCATGCGGAAGTAGCGAGTTATCTGGCGTCCGCTGACTGCGGAATAGCACCAATCATGAATATATGCTTGAGCTACTATTTCTGCGCTCCAAACAAACTCTTTGAATTCGTTCAAGCTAGGCTTCCAGTTCTGGCAAGCAATTTCCCGGAAATGCAGAAAGTGATTGATGACAACGATATTGGATTGACTTTTGACCCTGCGAATGTGCAGAGCATCATTGATTCGATCATGTCCATGAAGACGAATGACGAGAAACGAGAATACTATCGGGGTAATACACATTCAGCAGCAATGAACTATAATTGGCGCGTCGAAGAAGAAAAGTTGAAGGCGATTTACAATCGATTGATCGAAGCCGCATGAGTTTCTTAACCAGTTCATATAAAGCGATCCTCAAGTATCTGGTCTGGGGTGAAGTAAAGATTAAGTACAAGAATCGGGTGCTTGGAGCAGCCTGGGCTGTGCTGGACCCATTGATGTTGATGCTCATTTACCTCGTTCTTATCAAATTCATATTCCAAAGAGGTGGACCCAATTATGCCGTTGAGCTATTGACCGGATTGATTACCTATCGCTGGTTCTCGACATCTGTCGTCACTGCATCACGGTCATTGCTCTCCAATGGGAAGCTGCTCCAGACGGTCAAATTCCCATATTCTGTGCTCCCGTTGTCGAGAGTAATAATTAATGGAGTCGACTTCCTTATAGGCTTGGTCATTCTCTTTGTGTTTATTACGTTTTATCAGGTGTCGCCTACACTTCAATGGGCGTGGCTACCAGTCTTGATTCTGATTGAATTCCAGTTCATCCTCGCTTGTGCACTTATTGTTTCCATTGTTGGGATTTACTTTCGAGATTTATTGAACATTCTGACTTTCGGCGTCCGAATATTACTCTACTTAAGCCCGATTCTATATGGACTTGATCAGCTACCTGAGCGATTCCATACGGCCTACATGGCATTGAGCCCGTTATCTGGATTAATCATCTCGTTTAAAAATGTGCTTATCCACGGAACTTGGCCTAGCGAATATCTGTTCGTCTTTATAGCCTTGAGTTTGGTGCTTTGGTCGATCGCTATTTACCTGTATAAAACCAGAAAAAACATTTCCAAAGACTTATAGGATGACAGCAATTGAAGCCATAGATCTTGGGATACAGTTCAAACTCAGTCGTTTTAAAAACACGAGAGTAAAAGAGGTGTTGAGTAAAGTGATTACGCCGCAAAAAGTGGTGTCACAAAAGCAACACTTCTGGGCTCTTCGAAATCTTAATTTCAAGGTAGAGCAAGGTGAAGTACTTGGTGTGATTGGCTCGAATGGCTCTGGTAAATCTACCTTGTTGCGAGCGATAGGAGGGATTTACGAACCTGATGAAGGAAGTATAAACGTAAATGGATCAGCCTCGGCGCTTCTTTCGCTTGGTACTGGATTTAAAGATGAGTTGAGTGGTTGGGAAAATATCTTTCTCAATGCCACTATACTGGGGTTCACCCAAGATGAGATCAATGGGAACGTCCAGGATATTGTGGAATTCACAGAATTGGGGAGATTCATCAATGAGCCGGTTAAAACCTATAGTTCTGGAATGAAGGCTCGGCTCGGCTTTGGAATTGCTGTTCATCTCCGACGCGAAATAATGCTCGTTGATGAAATTCTTGGAGTAGGCGACTTTAAATTTAGAAGAAAGAGTAAGGAGAAGATTCAGGATCTTATCAACGATGACCGCACAGTAGTATTGGTCAGCCACAGCATGGAGTCTATTGAAAACTACACAACCAAATGTCTTTGGATAAACAAAGGCCAGCAGATGAAATTTGGAGAGACTAAAGAGGTAATTGAAGCCTATCTCAAATCGTGAAACCTCGCATTTGCCATATCAGCACGGCACACAGTCCTGATGACATCCGAATATTTAAAAAAGAGTGTAATTCTCTTGCTGAAGCGGGATATGATGTACATCTCATCGCACCTCCAAAAACAGAAGTAAAGTCTGAACATATTTCGGTTCATTATCTCTCTAAAGATCGGCTGAGATTCAATCGAATGTGGTCGGGGGTTAATGAAGTGGTTCAGTTAGTTGATACGATAAAACCATCCGTGGTTCACTTGCATGACCCAGAGTTGCTCCGCATCGTATCTAAGTTTAAATCTCGAGGCATTAAGGTCGTCTATGATGCTCATGAAGATCTTCCTCAGCAAGTGTCGACTAAGTCTTACATACCCCGTTTTTTGCGTCCTGTGGTCGGTGTTTCTGTCAATTCCTATATGAAAAGGCAGCTTAAGAAATGCTCGGCAATCGTGGCGGCTACACCACATATTGCAAGTCAGCTCAGTGGCATTGGACCGATCGTACACACAGTTTGTAATTATCCAATCATTAACCAAACACCTGATGTAAATCGACCTTGGAATAGAACCGTATGCTACATCGGAAGTATTACAGAGTCTCGCGGGATCATTCAAATGCTCGATTCAATATCATACATGGATGATGTAGAATTTGATTTGGTAGGGCCATTCGGAAGTAATTCGCTTGAAGAACGATGCAGGCAACATCCGAATTGGGAAAAAGTGAGATTTCATGGTCCGTTATACGGTACAGAAGCTTCGAACATTATGAAGGGCGCTTCAATTGGCCTGGTGCTGTTACAACCCTTTCCTAGCTACGAGAAAGCACTTCCAGTTAAGATGTTTGAATATATGAATCATTCATTGCCTGTGCTAGCAAGTGATTTCGATCTGTGGAGCTCCATTTTGAAGAATGCAAATGCCGGTGTTTGTGTTGACTCCTCAAGTCCAGTAGAGATCGGAAGATTTGTCAATCGTTTGCTTTCGGATCAGGAAGAATTAGAGCGAATGGGGATGGCGGGAAGTGCAGCGGTGATGGAGACCTACAACTGGAAGAGCGAAGTCAATGCGTTGCTTAAGCTCTATCAAGATTTGAACTTAGCTCGCTGATTTCGCCACAATCAAAAGCCTGATCTTTATAACAAATAACACAGGCGCAATTTTGGCTGACTATGAGAGTTACTATTGTCCTTACCATCACCCTGCATGAGCTTGTTTGATCAGCATAGAATCTTCCTTTACCAAAACTATCTGCTCTACGCAATTGCCTTCTTGCTTCCGGTTACGCCCAAAATCGTTCCTCTTCTCATTGTAGTTTTTGGGCTCTTGTCTTTCTACGCAATCTTTAAAAAGTACAGCCGTGCACACCTAAGCGAAGTTTCAATTTTATTGGCTCTGCTGTTTCTATTGCATGTGGTCGGCATGTTCTACACCTCGAATACGAATAGGGGCTTGTTTGACCTCGAGGTCAAATTGAGTTTGATTGTCTTTCCGCTGGTTTTTATAGGCTTCAAGTTTGTGAATACGACCAATTTCAAAACTACGCTGCGGATGTTTCTTTTTGGGTCGGTAGCGGCCGCGGTGATTTGCTTAGGTCAAAGCAGTTATGAGTACTTCATCAATGACATGCCGTATTACTACTTTCTGACGTCAAGATTTTCAGTCATTATTCATCAGAGCTACTTTGCGATGTACCTAATTTTCTCCATGCTGATTTTGGCTTATTTGGCTTGGGATCAATTAAAAGAAAATGGATGGAAGAATAGAATATTGAATCTCTTGTTGATGCTCTTTCTGTCCTTATGCGTCATACTTACGGGCTCCAAAACGGGCTTCATTATCTGGGTCATTGTTGTATTTGGAATGGTCGCATTTCTTGTAAAGGAAATGACACATAAGTGGATTCCAATTCTTGGGCTTATGGTTCTAACCAGCCTCGTAGGAGTAATTTTTAGGGAAGCTCCATTGCTCCAATCAAGGATTGTAAATGTTCTTCAAATTACCCAGAATGAAGAGGTGAATCCATTAGCCACTGAAAGTACAGAAGTGAGATATCTAGTTTATTCGAGTGCTTGGGATATTATCAATTCTCAGCCATGGTATGGTATGGGAACTGGAGATTTTCAAGATGAGCTTGATAAGATCTATGAAGAGAGAGGCTACAAGTTTGCGCATGCACGACATCTAAACACACATAATCAGTTTCTACAATCTTGGATTGCCCTAGGGATTCCTGGTATTACACTCATCCTTGGAATTTTTATTGTGATGTTTCAGCAAGCGCTCAAAAACAGAGATTGGTTGTATGTGGGCTTCACAACTATTTTCCTCGTAATTAGCCTGACTGAGAGTAGCCTGTACATGCAGGCAGGAGTAGTCTATTTTAGCTTTTTCGCCGTGCTCTTTGCGCGAAAATCTCAGTCCAATCCAGAGCCCGAAGCGTGATGGAGAACGAAGGTGCAGTCTCGGTGGTGATTCCTTGTTTTAATGAAGAAGCTTATATAGGGCCTTGTGTAGAGTCTGTGATAGTTTCTGGACGAAAGAGTAACAAGAAGTTCAAAGTTATCGTTGTCGATGGCCAAAGTGATGACAGGACGCCTCAGTTGCTCGAACAACTTCAGGTAAATTATACAGAGCTAATCGTGTTGGAAAACCCTGATCGGGTAACGCCAATTTCCTTGAACATTGGAATTAAGTATGCTAACTCGGGCGTCGTAATAATTCTCGGAGCTCACTCAAAAGTGAACGAGAATTTCATTTCGATGAATCTGGAAGTATTGAATGAAAACCCAACAGCCGATTGCGTGGGCGGTGTGATTAAGAACACTTTCGATGGTAAATCAGGTGAGCTGTTTGAAAAAGCATTGACCTCAAGTTTTGGGGTGGGGAATGCTCGATTTAGAACTGGTGGGGAAGCTGGATTTGTAGATACTGTGGCCTTTGGTGCTTACCGAAAAAGAGTCTTCGAGTCGATTGGTTATTTTGATGAAAGATTGGCAAGAAATCAGGATGATGAATTTAATTTCCGCTTGTTGAAAGCAGGGATGAAAATCTTTTTTGATCCAAGAATACAATCGAACTATTTCATCAGAACAGAGTTAAAAAAACTAGGCCGCCAGTACCATCAGTACGGCTATTGGAAAGTTTATGTGAATGTTCTGCATCGGCAGGTTACCACTTGGAGACAACTTGCTCCGGTGTTGTTGGTGACTTCAATTCTAGCCTATCCTGTATTGGTTAGTCTGGCAATTATTTATGATTCTACATGGTTTTCGTGGCCATCTGTGGTAATAGCCGTGGAAATGACCTTGTATTTCCTCCTGCTACTCATAGTTTCAGGGAGGCACGCAAACTCTCTTTGGAAGACGAATAAGATGATGCAAATCTTTTGGGCACTCCATTGGAACTATGGTTTGGGATATCTGTATGGCCTAGTTGACTTCTTAATCTTGAGGAAAAAACCCAGTTCTGCCAATGCGCACAACACACGATGAGCGATGCTTTGGGAAGATACGCTGCATTAGATAGATACACGCTGGGTGTGGTAGAAGAGCGCGAGCAATACTACACGCGATTACTGGCGAAAAGTGCCCTAAGCATGGGTGATTGTCGTTTTTTGGAAATTGGGGCGGGCCATGGTTTCAACGTTCACTACTTCTTAGAAAAAGGAGTAAAGGAGGAGAATTGCACACTTATTGAGCCTGATTCTGACCGTTTTGAATCTTTAAAAAAGACTTTCCCTAAGGCGGTTATTGAAGAAGCACGGTTTGGTGATTCTCGGGTCGAAGGCGGTTTCGATGTGATCTTAATCTCCTTAGTGCTATCCAGTATCCTCGATCACGAAATTCAGGAGCAAGTCCTATCTCGGGCACTAACAATGCTAGAACCGCAAGGACACCTCATCATCTACGAATTCAGATATGACAATCCGAAAAACAAGAATGTTAAAGGAGTTTCACCCAATTTAATCAAGCGGGTGCTCAAAGGGGGGCATAAGTTTCAACAATGGAGTGTAAGCTTGGCTCCGCCAATAGGAAGGAGGGTCGGGAAGGCTTACAAACCGATCAATTATTTGTTTCCATTCTTAAGAACTCATTTCATCATGGATGTTTCAAATGATAATTCCTGAACTTTACAGCCTACTATGATTCCATTTTCCCCTCCACGTATAGATCAAGCAAGTATTGATGCGGTATCTGAAGTCCTTCGGTCAGGTTGGATTACAACTGGTCCAAAAACTAAGGAGTTTGAACGACAGCTAGCAGCTTACACGGGGGCGGGTAGAGTATTCTGTTGCAACTCCAACACAAATGGAATGGAGCTTTTCTTAAGATGGCTTGGCATCGGTCCAGGAGATGAAGTCATTGTTCCAGCCTATACGTATTGCGCGACGGCCAACGTCGTTATGCATTTGGGAGCTACTCCTGTCATGGTGGACGTTTTGGATGATTTTACAATCGACCCTCAGGGAGTAGCTGCAGCCGTTACAGGGCAAACGAAAGCAATAATCCCCGTTGATTTGGCCGGGCTTCCAGTCCATTACGATCAACTCTGGGAAATTATCCAGGACAAGAAATCACTGTACAGTCCAAATTCAGAATCTCAAAATCAATTTGGTAGAATAGCTCTGGTCTCGGATTCTGCTCACTCGATTGGTGCTAGATACAAAGACGAAATCTTGGGGTCCCAAGCGGACGCGATGGTGTTCAGTTTCCATGCAGTAAAGAACCTTACGACCGCTGAAGGCGGAGGTATATGCTTCAACCTAGGTGATGAGTTTAATTTGGAAGAAGTTTATACATGGCTCAATACCCGAAGTCTGCACGGACAGAGCAAGGATGCCCTTGCTAAAACAGCGGCCGGAAATTGGGAATATGATGTCGTTGAAGCAGGGTGGAAGTGCAACATGACAGACTTGCAAGCGGCACTGGGTTTGGTTGAGTTGCATCGGTACCATGATGAAACGTTACCTAAGAGAAAGGCAATAGCTCTTGCTTATCAAGACGCTTTTTCTGTCAACCCTCACGTTAGAGAACCATTGTTGGCCGATTCTGAACGAGAATCGAGTTATCATATATATCCAATAAGAATAGCGTGTGAGGACAGGGCCAAACGAGATGAGGTCATTAAAAGGATAATGGCTCGAGACGTGTCCGTAAACGTGCATTATAAACCCTTGCCTCTTTTGAGTGCCTATTCAAGTTCATACTCGATTGAAGATTATCCGAAAACGAAATTGATTTGGCAACAAGAAATTTCCCTACCGATCTATTATGATCTAAGCGATTCTGACCTCGAAAGAGTGATAGAAGCGGTAGAGCTTTCAGTTGACGAAGTGCTGACATGATACGAGCTTTCGACTTCTTCATTTCCGTCTTATTGTTGGTGATATTCTCTCCAGTTTTACTCCTTTTATCACTCTGGATTATGCTGGATTCCAAGGGAGGAATCCTCTTTAAACAAGATAGAATTGGTGCGAATTCAAGTAAGTTTAAAATATTGAAATTCAGAACAATGAGACTTAATTCTGAAAGTAAAGGATTACTTACGGTTGGAAGTGATGAGCGAATCACAGATGCAGGTAAATTCCTTCGAAAATATAAGCTCGATGAGCTTCCTCAATTATACAATGTATTGGTCGGTGAAATGAGCATGGTTGGGCCTCGACCTGAAGTAGAAAAATACGTTGACCTATACTCTGACGATCAACGCAAAATTCTCATGGTGAAACCTGGAATTACAGATCGGGCCTCACTCGAATATTTTGAAGAATCTGACATTTTAGGGAAAAGTGCGGATCCGGAAAGTACTTACATCCAAGAAATCATGCCAAGGAAGATTGTTTTGAATATGCCATACGTGTTGAGTCCAACGATCGGAAGTTATTTTAAAACCTTGGGTCAAACAATGATTAAGATCCTTTCGAGATAAACCGCCAAGGCAGAAGGGAGTCACTTCCCGCATATTCAATGCCCACTCTTTTTGTGACTTCAATATTTGGCGTAATGCCGTAATCTTCAACCCAAATTGTTGCTCCACAAAGATCTTCTCCATAGTGAGATCGATCAATCCCCATCGCTGTGGATAGTGTTCCAGGTCCGCTGCTCAGTCTCTTGTGATTATTTTGGAATCCCCGTCGGCCCATCATAAACTCGATCCCTTCATGAGGCTTTAGTCCTCTAATAAGGACAGCATCGGCTAGTCCTTCCTCATTTGTGACAACGTTAAACATATTGTGAATCCCGTAACACAAGTACACATATGAAATTCCAGGTGGTCCATACATCACTTCGGTTCGTTTTGAGCGAAGTCCACCAAACGAATGACTGGCCTTGTCAATTCGGCCGTTATAAGCTTCAGTCTCGACGATGACTCCCTTACATAATTGACCCGATATGTAAGTACAAAGGGTCTTCCCAATGAGATCCCGTGCGATGGCTACAACATCATCATGTTGATAGTAATCGCGGTTGAGTTTCATTATTCTTCGAAATAGATAGCGAAGGCGTGCAGTTGTTTGTGCATTGTTTCAAGTGCTGCTGTTCGCATTTCTGGCTGGCCAGATTCAATGTGCATGACCATTTCATCAATTTTTAATAAAAATTCCTGTAAGTGCACATCGGCTGGCGGTTCAACCGTAGATACATCAAACACCCGATGCTGCCTCTCACGAACCCCCAATGCAAATTCCATGAATTGTTGTTCGGTCGGACTTTCATCTAGTATGAAAATATCCACGTATTTGTCAATCTCATCAACAGCTTCAATTACTTCCACATTTACTTTCCATTTCTTGCCGTCTTCTTTGACGATTTTGGCCATTTCCAGTACAGGTTTTGGCTCGTCAGCAGGGTTAGGGTATCCCGGAGGAGGAGGAGGAAGTTCCTCTCTTTGTTCAGGTGGCGCCTGAAATTCAGGTTTGGGCTCTTGATGAGGTTGGGCGTGTGGATCATTTTGTTCCGCAACTCCTGAAGTCTGAGGTACGTTAATTTTGTTTGAGTCGTGCTGACTGCTGCAGGCTTGAATCCAGAGCCCGAAAACGACTGTAAAAGCTATTATATAATTCTTCATGTTCACTAATCAAATGCGAAACTAATGCTCAGAAATTAGACCTCGGTGAAGAACTTGATCGGTCTTGAATCATTCAATTTTCTTATTTCGCAACATGCTCAAAGGAATCCCACTTCATTGGAAAGTCATTATCGGAATTATTCTAGGTGCTGTTTATGCTTGGATGAGCATTCTGTTTGATTGGAACGAATTCACCATTTTCTACATCAAGCCTCTTGGGGATATCTTCATTAACATCCTGAAACTCATCGCGGTACCGATGGTTTTATTCTCCATAATTCTCGGAGTGACCTCATTAAAAGATGTCAATAAGCTGGGCAAGATGGGATTGAAAACCCTACTTCTTTACGTGGCAACAACGATGATTGCGGTGACTATTGGGTTGACCTTGGTAAATATTATTGAGCCAGGAGTTTCGCAAGATGACTCTATTCGAGTTAGAAATAGGATAGGTTATGAACTATGGCGCGACGCCAATGATGTGGTCAAGCTAGATGAAAACTGCTATGGATGCGATCCTGAAAATGCTCAGTACGTCTCTGACCTTCAATCCAAAGAGGAAAAACCGAACGATTGGGTCCAAGATAAAATGGCTAAAGCAGAACAAGAAAAGCGGAATCAGCGCGAGTTTGGTCCACTAAAACCTCTAGTTGACATTGTGCCAACCAACATCTTTCGAGCCCTTTCTGATATGTCGATGCTCCAGATAATATTCTTCGCAATATTCTTCGGCGTGGTACTGCTTTTAATTGATCCCGAAAAAGCCAAGCCTGTGATTAGCTTGGTCGATGGTCTAAACGAAGTGTTTGTACGGATGATTTGGGTGGTGATGAAGGCGATGCCATTTTTTGTGTTTGCTCTGATGGCCGGGCAAATCGTGAAGGCAGCGGGATCCGATCCAGACCGGTTTTTTGAACTACTCGATTTTTTACTGCGATATTCAATTGTAGTGGTGATAGGCTTACTTTTTATGATGTTTATATTCTATCCGACCGTTGTTCGGCTCTTTGTCAAACAACTGACTTTTCGCAAGTTTTTAGGAGGGATTCGGGATGCACAAATCACCGCCTTCTCAACGAGTTCTTCTGTTGCCACCTTACCTGTAACGATGGACTGCGTTCATAATAATTTGGGCGTAAGTGAACGAACTTCGAGCTTCGTTCTCCCGATAGGAGCGACCGTGAACATGGATGGCACGAGCTTGTATCAAGCGGTTGCGGTTGTTGCGTTGGCACAATTCCACATGGTCGACTTGAGTCTTGCACAACAGCTTACCATCATTGTGACGGCCACTTTAGCGTCCATTGGGGCAGCGGCAGTTCCAAGCGCTGGCCTTGTACTCATGATCATTGTGTTGGAGTCTGTTGGATTAAATCCCGCTTGGATTGCTTTGATCTTTCCTGTTGATCGAATTCTTGACATGTGTCGTACCGCTGTAAACGTTACAGGGGATGCGACTGTGTCCAGCATAGTAGCGAATTCCGAAGGCGAAATGTCTACTTCGACCCCTTGATGTTTATAGCATGAAGAAGGTATTAGCTTCTTATTGGTTCCCTTCATTACTCGGTGTTTTACCAACAGTGTTTTGGGCTCCGAGTGAATTAAGCTTTATGCTAATCTTTTGCTTTAGCCCTTTGCTCATATGGCTTTATAGAAAGGAAAAACTGCGCGAGATATTCATTGGAACCTATTTGTTTTTCCTGGTGTTTGATCTGATCAGTTTACGATGGCTTTGGCAGGTTGAGTTTTCAGTGAAAGGGTGGGTTATAGCCATCATCGCGCTAATACTATTACCGGCGTTGCAATCAATTCCAATCTTCCTCGGGATGGCTCTCTCGAAACGCCTTAACCTCATCTATGTTCTTGGATCCATTCCAGTGATCGCCGTTATGTTTGACTTTATAAATGCAGGAGTTTTTCTTGGATTTCCTTGGTTGAACCCTGTGCTCGCTTTGGGTTCATCACTTCTAAAACCCATGGGGGCGCAGTACGTCGGAATATTGGGATTGACATTCTTCCTTTACTTATCCAATGTTGGGGCGGCCCTCATTTACATCCAAGCTAACAACCTTCAGAGAGGAGCAGGAATAGCTTTGATTGTAATCAGTATTCTCGTCACGTACTACCCAGTGATGACGAACGCCGAGGACGGTGAACGGGTAAAGGTTATGGCGGCCTTCCCTGAGTTCAATCCATACAATTGGTCGGAGACAGAGCTGTATGAACACAGCCGACATGTGCTTGAGGCAATAGAGATGGCAAAAAAGAATGATGTTCAGCTTGTGATTTTTCCAGAAGGATATCTGAGAGATTTTGGAAGCCGTTCTCTGTATGCCAATGTTTCCATTTGGTTGTTGGTAAAAGGATTGTTGACAGAGATAACGGATCATCAAACGTCAGCGTTACCATTCCTTGGAACGCGAGTAGTTTAGTTACCGCTCTTGCAAGTTTGAGATTGGCAAGATGGGACGGCGCTCAATGGTCCGATGAAGGAAACGGCGGCACAACAGGAAATACAACAGCTGGAACACTCACTTCGAATGGAACCGTAACTTCATTTAGTCCCTTTACTCTTGGTGCTCTTGGTGGTGGAAACCCACTTCCAGTTACGTGGTTAAAGTTCGATGCTAAATTGGAAGGAGAAGAAACTAATCTTGAATGGGCAACCGGTTCTGAAATTAATTGCGAAGGGTTTTACGTAGAACGCGCGTCGTTCACGGGAGAGTACGAGGAGATCGGTTACGTCAATTCTGATGCTATTGGTGGGTATTCTAACGCCAATCTATTTTACAGCTTCGTGGATCGACATCCTGCCCAAGGGAACAACTATTACCGAATAAAACAAGTAGACTTCAATGGAGACTAAGACTACAGCGAAATTCAAGTTCTTAGTTTCAATAAAAACACACGTCTAGGCTGGTATATTAATTTAACGCTCAATCATCAGAGTAACGAGTTCACAATTGGAACTCAAGACCTGTCTGGTCAGCTGGATGTTTCAATCTTCAATGTGTCAGGGCAAATGCTGTATCACGGAGAAACGGTTATCTCAGGTGGCTATGGTCAATTCTACTTTTCCAAGCCAGCATCCGGGATTTATTTGATCAACATCGTTGATATAAATAATCCAACCAACAAATACGTGAAGCGCGTGTATTTAAGCACGCATTAATTTCATCTTTACATCTTATTCAATTTCTCCAAGCGAACGCTTGAATGTGATGCATGAAGTCTGAACGAACGATTTTATATCTCTTCGCGGCTACTCAGTTTACCCATGTAATGGACTTCATGATCATAATGCCTTTGGGCGAAATGCTGATGAAAGAACTGTCTATCGGTTCGGAGAAATTCGCCCTTCTGGTAGCATCATACACCCTTACAGCCGGGTTTTCAGGGTTAATCAGTGCGTTCTTCATAGATAATTTTGATCGGAAGAAATACTTCCAATTCGCATATCTAGGATTCGCGATAGGGACATTGATGTGCGGACTCGCATATGATTACAACACGCTGATCGCAGCACGAATTCTGACTGGAGTTTTCGGCGGAGTCTTGAGCAGTACCGTACTTACCATCGTAAGTGATGTAATCTCGCCCCAAAAGAGGGCATGGGGGATTGGAATCGTCATGACGGCATTCTCTTTGGCTTCGGCGATCGGATTACCGATTGGTTTAACCGCTGCGTTTACTTTCGGCTGGCAATGGCCTTTTAAAGTACTTGCTATTATTAGCTTCCTACTGCTTATTGCTGTTCAATTTGTACTGCCACCTGTGCGAGAGCATTTAGAAAAAGGGGTGAACAACAGCAAAAAGACCTTAGAGTTCATTAAGAACATTCCAAATAATCAGAATCAGTGGCAAGCACTCACATTTACGATGCTTCTCATTTTTGGCCAGTTTACGGTCATTCCATTCATCACTCCATACCTGGTGGAGAACGTCGGATTTGAACGACAGGAGATCACATTAGTATACTTAGTTGGGGGCCTCGTTACCATCTTCAGCAATCCTAGAATAGGAAAGTGGGCAGATAGATCAGATCGATATCGAGTCTTTACGATCATGGCATTCTTTTCAATCATTCCATTGGTCGTACTTACAAACCTACCACCGGTGCCCGTTTGGGCAGCCTTGATCGTAAGTGGGGCTTTATTCTTTGGAATAGGAGGTAGGATGGTTCCTTCGACCACAATTGTAACTACTGTAATCCGGCCTGAAAATCGAGGGTCGTTTATGAGCTTGAATACGTCGGTTCAAAACTTAACGGCAGGCGTCTCAAGTTTAATCGCGGGTTATCTTGTCACCATTCCTGAAGGAACCCATCACGTTGAGGGTTTCTGGAGAGTGGGAGCGCTAGCTGCGGTATTTACGTTGATTGCTATCTGGATGATGAAGAGCGTTAAAAAACATACGATTGTAATGCAAGATTCCATTGTAATTAATGATGAACCTGATGGGAAATCCACTGTGGAAAAAGCTTGATATCAAAGAAGGTTATCGCTGAATGTTTATTAATGCGCCTAGAGACTTCTTTCTACTAATCGCCGATTTGATCATAGCATTCACAAATTACCACCAAGAATTTAAAGAGATGGTGCGGGAGGTGAAGGACCAAATCCATCCTATATCTTCCATTTGGTTCTGTTGGTTTAAGAAGGCACCAGGGATATCCTCCCAACTCAGCGATGGGATAATTCGGTCCGAAGTCCTCAAAACCCAGCTGTTCGATACCAATGTCTGTTCAATTGATGATCGTTGGTCTGGACTGAAGTTTATGAGACGAAAAGAGCTCCGATAGCTGTGTCAATGCATATCTTCCGATCATGATTGCGTCTGAAGTTCTTCTCATTCGACCACAAAGGTTTTATAGCAATCCTCAAACGCAATCCTCAAACTCATTTCAGCAGACAGGTAATGAGGAGTTGTCAATTCGTGCAAAACATGAGTTTGAAGGTGTTCTACAAAAGTTGAGCGGAGAAGGAATCAATCATGTTGTCTTTGATGCCAATAACCCCGATACCCCAGATGCGTGCTTCCCAAATAATTGGTTAGTTACCTTACCTGACAAGCGCATTCTGAGCTTCTCTATGCTTGCTGAGAGCAGACGGGCGGAGAGGAATGAATCCATCATTGACTCCCTCATGAAGATGAGAAATTATGAGGAGCACATTCCTCTAACCTCAGGAGAGCAAAGGAATCCGCTGGAGATTCTCGAAGGAACCGGCAGTTTGATCTTGGATCACAAGATGAAGACTGGATATGCTGCGCTGAGTCCAAGAACGCACCCAAATGCGATTAAGGAATTTGAAGAATTTACAGGGTATTCCATCCATGTATTCCGATCATCCGGTCCAGCAGGAGAATTGATATATCACACGAATGTTATGATGGCTCTAGGAGAAAGGTTTGTGGCCATTGGGTTGGATACAGTTGACAGTCAGGATCAATTTAAACTAAGAGAGAAACTGGAGAGTGAAGGTCATGATATAATTGATCTCACTCTTGATCAAGTCTACTCGAATTTCGCTGGAAATATGCTACAACTTAGAGATCAGCGAGATCGACCTGTCATGTTATTGTCCTCAAAAGCAGAGCATTCATTATCAAATAGTCAGCGGCACCAACTACTCAGATACAACGACCGATTGATTTCATTTGACATAGATGCGATTGAAACAATGGGAGGGGGCAGTATTCGATGCATGCTGGCAGAGCTGTTTTAGACTTTAACTAATTTCCATTTGCCTCTCTTAAATAGAACCATGGCTATAACAGCGTAAATCGAATGACAGACTGCAATCGAAATGAAGACGCCATCGCTTTCTAATCCGAGTGACATGGCAAGCCACCAAGCCAGCGGAATTTGAATGATCCAGAATACAACCAAGCTGATCCACATAGGTGTTCGCGTATCACCGGCTCCATTAAACGCCTGACCTACGACCATGCCATATGAAAAGAAAACGTATCCAAAGCATATGATTTGAAGCGCGGACTTTCCAATTTCTTGAACGGCCGCAACGTCAGTAAATATCGACAAGATCGGCTCAGCGAAAACGAAGAAGACTATTGATACAACCAGGAGAAAACCTCCATTATACATGGCGGTTCTCCAAACAGATGTTTCCGCTCGATCAGGCTGTTTAGCCCCAAGATTCTGCCCCACAAGTGTGGCTGCTGCATTAGCCATACCCCAACTTGGAAGCAACGTGAAGACAATTATTCGAAAAGCAATTGTATACCCAGCTAATGCATCAGCGCCAAATTCAGAAACAACCCGAACTAAGAATATCCAGCTGGCGGATTCAATTAGGAATTGTGCAATTCCTCCCGAAGAAACCTTGATCAACTCCTTCATTGTCTTCCATCTCAGTACGATGTTGTGCCAGGCAATGTGAATAATCGATTTACCATTGAATAAGTGATAGAGTTGATAGATCACGCCAATTGAACAACCAGTCGTAGTAGCAATTGCGGCGCCAGCCACGCCGAATTCTGGGATTGAGCCTAATCCAAAAATCAAGATTGGATCGAGAATGATGTTTATGCCGTTGGCCAGCCAAAGAGAGCGCATTGCAATTGCAGCATTTCCAGCTCCTCGGAAGATGCCATTGATGAGGAATAAGAGCAAAATACTGAGGTTCCCTCCATACATGATTTGGGTGTACCCAATTCCTTCCTCAATCAATTCAGGTTCACCGCCCATAAGCTTGAGAATATCGCCGGCAAAGATTAGCCCGACGGTTCCAAGGACAATGCCAATCGTAACGCTAAGAATTAGGGCCTGAAATGCCGCGCTTGAAGCGCGTTTTGGGTCCTTTTCACCAATCCGTCGCGCAACAATTGCTGTTGCTGCCATGCTTAGGCCAACAGCGATGGAATAGATGATCATGAGCACAGATTCAGTAAGTCCTACCGTGGCCACTGCATTCACGCTCACCTTCGACACGAAGTAAACATCCACGACTGCAAAAAGTGACTCCATGAGCATTTCGGCGATCATGGGAACAGAGAGTAGGAATATTGCTCTGTTTATGCTACCAGTTGTGAATTCTGATTAGCCACCCTTTAGGGCAACGATAGTCATCTTGAAGAGCTTTTTAATTCGGCTTGACAGGCTCATTGTAGGTTGTGAAAAAAAAGATGGGCGAAACTACGATAAGACTAATGGATCATTCCCTCATTTAGGAGCTTTTCGAAGAATGGACGAATTCGCTCTTTTACGGCTGGAATATCGGTGAGGTTGAATTGAGATTCCATAACTGGAACGAGGTCGCGTAACTTGCTCGGCTCTAATCTCATTGATTCGATGAGCCAAGCAAAGAAGGGACTCACATTCATAAACTTGACCTTGAATGTGCCGGGCTGCCTGAATATGATGCAGAAATAAGAGCCAACATCGGTTCTTGAAATAAAACGAGCATTCTTCATATGGAGCGGGTAGGAGAGAGCCATGATCTCCATCTCAGGATTGAGACGCCAAGGATCTTCCCAAAAGTCACCGGATCGCTCAATGGGAAATGTCAGATCAGCCATCATGTAGTATTCAACCTCTTTCCACTCAAAAATCATCAATTCGAGAAGCCATGGATACTTCTCGCATAACGAAGAATGTGTTGACTCGGTAAAATCGATGAGTTCAAATGGCATTCGCCATACCTGAGGGTTTTGGCATCGATGATCTCGAAAGAAGTTGAAGCAGAGCTCATCCCATTCTTTTGTGGAGAGCAAATTTTTAGAAAGAGGATATGAACTGCCCAGGGCGTCTTGCACAACACTGAAGACAAGTCTTCTATAATTTTTTAACCTACCATCTGTAGTTCCAATAAGCTCTGGTTCAACATTGGAGCGGCAGAAATCAGCTAGCTTCTGTTGCTGTGATAATGTTTCAGGCTTCAGCATGGTGCTCATGTTTCCAGGCTCTTTTGCTGATTGATTTTAGTCTTTCAAGTTCGGTTTGGAGCTCTCCCATTTCTGGTATGTTGAAATCTCTTTCTAAGAGAATTGGAACTTGATGGTCGAGTTTGCCGATGGCAAACTCAAAAAGATCGTAAACCGGATCTATAATTGGTTGACCATGTGTGTCTATGATCAAATCATCGCTGATTTTTTCATGACCGGCCATATGAATGTACCGCACTCGAGAAAGATCGAGTTGTTCTATGAATTCTTTGGGGTTGTATCCATGGTTGAATCCATTCACATAAATATTATTAATGTCAAAAAGAAGTTCACAATCGCTTTCACTTTGGATCGCATTGATGAATTGAACCTCTGTCATTTCTGCAGCGACCGGCGTGTAGTAGGAGACAATTTCAATCACAAGCTTATGTCCTAGAAAATCTTGCACCTCCTTGATCCTCTGGCTAATATGCTTAACTGCGTCCTCTCTAAATGGAATTGGAAGTAAGTCATAGAGATGGGCATTGTCGCATTTGCTGTAGCTCAAATGTTCAGAATAGATTGGAACATTCCATTCTTCAATGAATGATTTGATTTTTCCTAAAAACTTCCAGTCAATTGGATCTGGACTTCCGATGGACAATGACAGACCATGTAGAAGAATCGGATATTGTTCAGCAACCTTGTCCAGTTGCTTCTTCCAATAACCGCCCACATCAATCCAATTCTCTGGCGCTAATTCCACAAAATCTGGCTTGATGACGGACTGGTCAAAAAAGGCAGAACCGAAGTCCTTGCGAAACCCTATGCCTACACCATCATTCATAACTGGAAATAAAAAGCCCGAAGTTCTGCTTCGGGCTTCAATTATTTGATCATTTACTCAGTGCCACCGCACTTTCCTTCGCCGCACTTGTGCTCAGTGGACTTGGATTCATCTTTCGTTTCTTCAGAGGCTTTAGCATCTGTAGAAGTCTGAGCTTCTTCCTTATGCTCTCCGCACTTTCCTTCGCCGCATTTGTGCTCTGCGGATTTAGAGTCAACCGCAGCATCTGTTGATGTTGATGACTCCGCTTTCTTTTCCTCGCCGCACTTTCCTTCGCCACACTTGGCTTCGCCAATCTTAAATCCAGTATTTGATGCATCAAGAAGGTCGCTTCGCAATTCAGCGCCGGAACCTAAATCGTCAAAATCAAACATTGTGTTGGCATTTACTGCTCCAACGCTAAGAATTGACCCTGAGATCAATGTACCTGTGATTACGGCGCCCAAGGCGCTCTTCTTCTTACTTTCCATAGTTGTTATTTAAGGATGATTTGAGTTTATTATTATCCCATCTCTGGGTTTACTTTTTCTTTTAGATCACCTTTTTCTTCTTGGGTGAACTTTTCGTCGAGATCTATTTGCTTGAGAGTTCTATTGATCCAATCAATTTGCTTCTTAAATCTCCGGCAGTTTTTGCACCAGACCATATGATACATGAGCTTGAAAGTCTCCATTGTGGAGAGCTTTTTTTCGCCCATTTTCTCACCTAATATTCCAGCTTCTTTGCAACAAATCATGTCATCCAATTCTTTTCAAGACATTCTCTCAATTTGAGTTTTGCTCTGTGAACTAAAACCCAGTAGTTGGAAGAGGATATATTAAGTTCCTTACATATCATCTCAGAATCCTCACCATCAATGTACTTCATTGTAAACACGGCATTCTGCACCTCATTGAGTCTATTTTTACACTCATTGAGTACATGCATAAATTCGGCACTTCTCACCATTTTGTCTGTCGTCCACTCGTTCGGAGCGCCATTTTTTGACCAGTGACCAGTAGAATTAAAGAAGTCATCGCTGTCCTCGTCATCGTCTGCTCCTTTGAGTTGAGACTCAAGTACTTCTTTCTTCTTTTTGTAATGGTCGAGTATGCGGCTTTTCAATATTAGAAACAGCCAATTCATTTCCGAAATTTCTCCTCGGTATTGTTCTTTAGTTCTGATGGCGGTTAGAAATGTTTCTTGAACTAAATCCTTCGCTATTTCTCGCTCTTTTATCCTGATCAGCGCATAGTTCAGCAATAGGTCACTGAATACGTCTATCCACTGTTCGGGATGAAGCTGATGTTTGGCCATGCATTCAAAAGAATGAAAAAAGGCGGAAGAAACTCCCGCCTTTTGCCATATATCTAGAATTATTTCGATTCTTTTTTTCTTGCCATCATCATTTTGTCGGACTTACTCCTTGGTTTCATGCCAGGATTATAACCAGTGTGTTCGCGATCGCGCGAATTGACCTTTTCATGAGTCGAGCCTTTTTCGCCTTCGGGGATCTTTGTGGGTTTCGCATTAGAAGAAGATGGATCGACTTTAGCGTTGGCCTTCTTATCCTCACTTGAGCCCGGTGCTTTCTTGCTTACCAATGGGATGTCCTTTTTGTTACCTTCTTGACTCTGGGCCAATGCAACCGATCCGCTGATCAGAAGTATGGCTAATGCTGAAACTATTCTCTTTTTCATGGTTGTCGTTTTGAGCAGATAATGCAGGGATACTGCCACAAATAAGTGTGTTAACAGAATTTTTGATTCCTAGAGCTTCAGGTAAAATGGTTTTAAGAGTTCTGTGGAACGCCCTGAATAGACAGACGGTGAAGAGTACAATACCAATTCTTCGAAATGAAGCCTGGCTTTTCTGCGTGAAAACACCACCAATACCCGATTAGCCTTCTTATTCAATGAAGGCCGAATTGAGAGCTGTTTGATTGACCCAAAACCCAGCTCATCGGCTAGTCCCTCAACTTCTCCTAGTCGTTCGTGTGGGAGTACTAAGCTAAGCGAACCGTTCAATGAAAGAAGCTCTGAACTTCTTTTTAAAAGATTGGACAGGCTTAATTTAATTTCATGACGCGCTTGATTCAGTCTCTCTTCTTGGTTTTGAGTTGAGCCTGCAAAAAATGGAGGATTACAAACGATATGATCAAACCTTGTATTGAACGGATATAAATTGAAATCGCCATGCAGTGCATTCAGCTGGGAACTCCACTTGGAGGCTTCGAAATTTTCAGCGCACTGTTCATAGCTCTCATAATCCAGCTCTATTCCTGTTATACTAGCTGAAGGATTTCGTTGGGCACACATCAAGGAGATGACACCTGTTCCTGCGCCGACCTCAAGAATCGATTGATCCTCAAGGATTGGACACCATGCTCCAAGCAGTGCCGCGTCGGTTCCAAATTTGAATGCGACCCGATTTTGATTGATCTTGAATTCTTTAAATTGAAACCAAGTGTTCGACATCAGCTAGCGGCTATCAAGTGAGTGATTATTTCTGCGAGTTTGGAATCTGCTTTGGTTGCGGTTGAGATGATGTCAGGAATGTTGATTGGCTTGAGGTCTGAAGGGTCACACACATCTGTTAAGACAACAAGGCCTGTACAGGTCATCCCAACATGTTTAGCCGCTATAACCTCTGGAATGATACTCATTCCGACGGCATCTGCTCCGATCGTTCGAAGAAAACGATACTCTGCCGGCGACTCAAGCATTGGCCCAGTTACGGCGGCGTAAACTCCCTCTCTGACTATGAACCCAAGCTGAGCCGATAACCGTCGACACATTGCATTTGTACTTCGGCTATAAGCCTCACTCATATCAGGAAAGCGAGTGCCAATGCGCTCATCGTTGGGTCCAATAAGAGGGTTCGTCGGTAACAGGTTAATGTGATCGCTCAAAAGCATAATATCACCTTTCATCCAGTCCAAATTCATGCAACCTGCTGCTCCACTTGTTATCAACTGCTTCGCTCCTAAAGAGTGCAAAACGCGAATTGGAAAAGCTATATCTCCCATTGAATGGCCTTCATAGAAGTGAGACCTTCCTTGGAGAACTGCGCAGCGCTTTCCAGCAATCTGCGCGAGAATTAAATTTCCAGCGTGAAACGAGACCGTGCTATGAGGAAAACCTGCGATTTGGTCATAGGGAAGTTGATGAAGGATGTCTACTTGTTCAATTGTCCTACCGAGCCCACTTCCTAGAATGATGATGATGTCGATTTTTCCAAATCCTTTCTCACCAAGGAGATCAGCTGTGTGTCGAATATCATCCCAAGATTTCATCTAGCAAACTTACCTGATCATGTTCTACTGGTTATCATTGTTAGGTGAAGCGCATTCACTTGATATCAGGACCCAGAAACATCAGCACTGCGATGATGTATGCGTTTGCTCAAAGGCAGAGCTGCACTGTAGTAGATGAACCTTTTTACGCCCATTACCTGAAACGAACTGGGGTCGATCACCCAGGCCGAGAAAAGACAATTGCATCCATGTCTACCGATCCAAATTTGGTGATCAAGAATGTGATTTTAGGAGACTATCTAACTGAAGAGGTCTATATTAAAAATATGGGGCATCACCTTCTTGATGTGGACTTCGATTTTCTATCAGGGTTGACCAACATGTTTCTTGTTCGAGATCCTAAAAGAATAATCGCCTCTTTTACCAAAGTGATTCCAGATATCACCATCATGGATATTGGGTTGAAACATCAATTTGAAGTCTGGAAGTATTTGGTTGAAGAGTTAGGGCAGAATCCTGTGGTTGTGGATACAGGAAATGTGCTTAAGAACCCTCAGTCGATGATTCAAAAGCTGTGCATTGCGCTCACCATTCCGTTTGAGCAATCCATGCTGACTTGGGAACCGGGCCCGAGGAATGAGGATGGCGTTTGGGCTGAATACTGGTACGGAAGCCTTCATGAAAGTGATGGATTAAAACAAAAGACCGAAGAAGAGGTGGAACTCGATTCGCGGTACGATGGTTTGTTGGAAGAAGCCCAGTACTATTATGATCATTTAAAGAAATTTGAAATCATTTGATATGTTACAACATTACAATCCCAAGAATGCGGATCTACAGGTTTATGTGAAAGACCGGCTCATCCATCGAGATGAGGGCGGGGTTTCTGTGTTCGATTCGGTTGTTCAAGGTGGCGATGCTGTTTGGGAAGGGTTGAGACTATACAAAGAAGGAATTCTGCACCTCTCCTCTCATCTACAACGGATGCGAGAATCTGCAAAGGCATTGTCCTTTGAGAACGTTCCGTCCGACAATGATGTCAAAGCAGCCATAAAAATGACTTTGGAGGCAAATGGAATGAAAGACGAAACTCATTTGAGGTTGACGCTGACAAGGGGAGAGAAGGTTACCAGCGGAATGGATCCAAGACTAAATCAAAACGGTTGTACACTGATTGTCCTCGCTGAATGGAAGGCGCTCGTGTATGACAACGACACTGGAATCAAGGTGATTACATCAACTCAGCGCCGCAACGGACCGCAATTCCTAGATTCCAAAATCCATCATAATAATTTACTGAACAACATCATAGCGAAGATTCAAGCCAATCAAGCCAATGCGAATGCTGCCATCATGCTCGATGATCATGGTTTTATTTCGGAATTAAATGACACCAATGTCTTCATGCTGAAAGACGGGGATCTTGTTACTCCTCATGCCGATGCGTGCTTGCCTGGAATTTCAAGAGAAATGGTAATGAAGGAGGCCGAAGGGAGAGGTATCAAAGTGGCTGAAAAGAATATTTCACTTTCGGAGTTTTACAATGCTGACTTCGCGTTCGGCACGGGCACCATGGGACAGCTGACTCCAATTTTAGAGGCAGATGGAAGAACTATTGGCAATGCGGAAGGACGCCTGTTGTTTGACAAAATCAATGACTCCTTTGTTCAAGCCATTCCTCAGAATTGCGAACTACTTTAAGTTCTCTTTACGTAATAGCTGTTCGCCTGAGCTAGGCTTGTGACCACCATGTCATTAATGCAAAGGTTTGGTGGAAGATTGGCAGCATAGTAAGTGAGTTCGGCGATATCCTCAGCACTCATCGGCTCGAATCCATTGTACACCGACTTAGCACGCTCTTTGTCGCCATGAAATCGAACTTCGCTAAACTCAGTATCAGCCGCGCCAGGTGATATTTGAGTCACTTTTACTCCGGTTCCTAAAAGATCGATTCTCATCGATTTGGAAATGGCGTCTACCGCGTGTTTGGATGCACAATACACGTTACCGTTTTCGTAGACTTCCTTTCCTGCTGTGGAACCAATGTTGATGACATGGCCACTGCCTTGGCTAATCATGGTTGGAAGGACCGCCCTTGATACATACAACAACCCCTTAACGTTTGTATCGATCATTTTATCCCAATCCTCTAAGTCTCCATTTTGAATGTGAGATAATCCAGAAGCGAGCCCTGCATTATTGACTAAAATGTTAGGAGATTTGTCGGGCGGAATAGAGTTAATCGCTGCTGTAACCTGTTCTTTCTCTCGCACATCAAAGGGCAGAACATGGACATCGACACCATGATCAGATTCCAATTTACGTTTCAGGACCTCGAGCCGCTCGATACGCCTTCCGGTAATGATTAAATCGTGCTGATTGGCGGCAAATTTTTCAGCAATAGCTTTTCCAAAACCAGCCGTAGCGCCTGTGATCAGAATTCTCTTCTTCATCCTCCAAATCTAAGGAGCAGAAGAGAGAATGTTAGGAATTTAGTTCGAGGAGTCGTCTCATGTTCCGATGAAACGCATTGATGAGTCTGTTATGGAAGAACGGATAGATTACCCGGTCTCTAAAAGGAGACTCACTGTGAACGATGGACATATGGGTAAGCACAGTTTGTCCGTTGCTATTCTCTATTAATTTAATGACTTGTTTGCCATCGTTGATTCCACCGCGCACATAATTGAATTCAATGGTTTTTTCATCTTCATCCAACCGAGTAATTTCTAATGAAGTGACCAGGTTATACATCCCTTGCAGCATCCGGAGGTTGAGATAGATAACTTGTCCAAGACGAGCAGAACCAGCGCTATCGGAAGGATAGACCAGTCGATCCTCATTTCGCAAATACATCAGTCCAATCTTGCTCTTCTTGGTATTCCAAGTTGAAGTTGGGTCAGAATCCTTGTACATGCTCCAAACCACAGAGAGCGGTTGCTCAATTGTATATGACCTAGAATAGACTTGGTAAGTCCCAAAATCCTCAACATTCTTACAGCTTGGTTCAAGCTCGTTGAAATGTTCAATGGTCTGAGCAATAGCCTGACGCTCGATATAAGGTTTTACTTTCTTGAAAGGAATTTGGTGGTAGTCTACATCATTGAAAGCCAACTGCGCTAAACTCAGTGAAGGCAGGGTCAATAAAAGAAATATGAATATGCTTCGATTCAAGAGCCCACAAAGAAAACTTAAATATGAACGCGTGATTTTCGAAAATCTCCCCTGTCGATTCGATAGCAAAAGGCGTCCTCCAAATCAGACTTGACTTCCTTCCAAAACACCATTCCTATCTTTTCCAGAACCCTGATGGAGGCGATGTTATCCTTCATGGCTCTGCCAATGAGATAGTCGACTTTGAAGTTGTCGAATCCGTATTCGACCGAAGCTTGTGCCGCTTCAGTGGCGAAACCCTCGTTCCAAAACGATTGCTTTATCCTGAACCCAAGATCAATTTCACCATTCGCATGCAGCTTCAAACCGCACCACCCAATGAACTCATATGAACTAGAGAGCTTTAATCCCCATCGTCCCATTTGGGTCTTTTCATAAGCGTCGTAGTTGGCTAAAAAGTCTCGTGCGTCATCAAAAGAATTGAAAGCAGGTTCCCCTGTATATTTCATGACTTCCGGATCATTATTCAATTCATAAACCCCCTGAGTATCCTTGGTAGTGAGCTCAAATGCATACAATCTGGCCGTTCGGAAGATTATTTTATTGGATTTTGAAGAAGATGATTCCATGCCTCGCTACATTTAACGGATTCAAATAAACGCAAGAAATGAACATCGGAATAATTGGCTCTGGAGAAGTAGGGCAGACTTTAGCAAAGGGTTTTTTGAAGTATGGATATCCGGTGATGATTGGATCAAGATCGCCTTCCAAACTTGAAGATTGGTCAAAGAGGAAAGGAATGGGTGCGGCTATCGGGACTTTTGATCAGGCGAGTGAATTTGGAGAACTATTGGTTCTAGCTGTCAAAGGGCAAGTTGCCAAAGAAGTTCTAGAAGAGCTTAAATCAGAACGAATTCAAGATAAAATTGTCATTGACGTTACCAATCCAATTGACGAAACGAAGACGCCAGATAATGGTGTGCTTCATTTTACCACTTCGCTCGAATCTTCTTTTATGGAAGAAGTTCAAAACGGCTTTCCTAGCGTCCGATTTGTAAAAGCATTTAACAGCGTTAGTTCTGCGTACATGGTCGACCCACCTTTTGAGTCAAAGCCAACTATGTTCATATGTGGGAATGATAACACAGCAAAGGAAGTGGTCGTTGGTATTCTTGAGAAATTTGGGTGGGAAGCTGAAGATATGGGCGGTGTGGAATCGGCTCGGGCCATTGAGCCGTTGAGTATGCTTCTCTGCATACCAGGAATCTTGCGCAATGACTGGAGTCATGCATATAAGCTACTTAGACCTTCTTCAAAGCCTTGACGGCTTTTAGACCTTCTGCAATATGCTTATTCGGTTGCAATTGATTTGCAAAATGATGGGTGAGCGTTCCACGAGAGTCAAAAATGAATGTTTCCCTCGATGGTACTATTCCGAACAACGAGGACTTGACGCTGAATAATTCTTTAATTTCTCCTTTGTCATATATGAGAGTGTACGGCAATAGATAGCGTTCGGCAAATTGCTTGTGAGTTTCGGGATTGTCAGCACTAATGCCAATGACACGTGCCCCCATAGAAGTGAATTCTTCGATGTTATCACGAAACGAACATGCTTCCCTTACGCAACCAGGAGTATTGTCTTTTGGATAAAAGAAGATCACGCTCGGTGAATCGAGCAATTCATTGGAATGGAATTCATTCCAATCTTGGTCGTAAGCTTTAAAATCGGGTAATTGGTCGCCTGGATTCATGACAACCTGATTCTTTTAGTTGGTGGAGAACTAACGTTTAAAACCCATCAGCATGACTGCACAGCCACTGGCTCCGGCGATTGGGTCAAGCTCTGCTTCAATAATCACATCCAAAGTGGACTTTACCATGAAGTCCCAGTATGGAGCATTCTTGAATTCAGAATTTCGGAAAATCAAGTTTCGCTCTTTGTCAAAAACACGGAAAACTAAATTCCCATCTTGGGTTCCTGTGCAAGCAGCAAGTCTGTATAGACTCCCACCATACAAAGTGGCGTTGAATTCAGCAACCTGATCAGTTAGAAGGAGAGCTCTATAATGTTGGCCGTCAGAGAGAAAGTCATCCGTAATGTGACTCTGGCATACATCAGCCGTAATATCACATTGGGCTGAAGCTCCAACGAAGGAAAGCAATGCGAAAGTTATGATGAGTAGCTGTTTCATGATTCTGATGATCCGATTATAGAATTCCTGATATCGTCAATTTTCGCTGTGATCTCAGCGAGAACTTCTGGACTTACCTCTACTGAACTTTGACTCTTGATAACAGTCATGTGTTCTTCTGGGTTTGTTTGTGGTTCAACCCATGTATAGCTATCACCAACGTTTTCAAAAATGACTTCTAACTCTTTCAATTGCGTTACAATATTATCGAGTGCGCCATCGACATTCTGTTGTTCAATCAGCCCAACCATATTGCCAAGAGTGTTCTTTTGTTCTCCTACACGATTACGTAGTTTCTCATCGTCGAGCTCTTGTGTTAAGACAGTAGAGAAGTATAATGACTCAACCCAGCCTCCATAAAGAATGAGCGCACTAATGTCTTCACTTTCGTTTTCCTTTAAGTATTCATCACTCATGCGATTCAATTCTGAAACGAAAATGAGCAGGGAGTCTCGATTTTGTAGGTTGCCCTCGAATCGGCCCATCAAACCCGTATAAACGGCTGGGGATATTCCTAAATCAGTTCCTAGACGCTTACATGTGGCGAGTAATGTGAAGGTACTTTGGCTATGTCCATAGATTAGGCTATAACCTAGATCTGCACCATAAATTCCCAGATTCATAGCCTGAGATTGTTTCGTGCTGTAACCGGAGGCGTCTGTATTCCGGTTTAGAATTGCCTCGTTAAAGTGACCACCAACCTCTTCAATCAAAAACGCGGTTTCTAATGGAGATGGAAGGTTGAACAGTTTATCACCAACCTTTAATATAGAGGCGTTCGGTGCGTTTCCAGCTTTTGGTTTGCTCGCTGACGAGTGATCTGTGTCCGATGATGTGGTTTGTTCGCCACCACAAGAACTGAGACACAGGGCAGCTCCAATGCTAAGTGTGAGAACTAGTAACTGAGTAGGTTTCATGCAGATTCAGAATTACCTTCGAATATATTGGTTTTTTTGAGAAAGAATCGAAGTCCAAAAGTTGATAAAATGGACAAGACAAAATATACCAGTGCATCTTCATATTTTGCCAGTATCAGACTACCAATCAAGAAGAGGAAGGAGATGATGAAGACCACCATTGAGAGCCAATTGAAAGCTAGCCATTTAAGCTGTTTATTCCGTTCTTTTACTTGGGTAAAATGTGAGGGCCAAACACCCATTGGTTGCACACGCTCCTCGAACAACCGCAGTTTTTCTTCATCGGTGGGAGATGTGATGTAGGTGACTAGGATCCAGCAAATTGTGGTGAATCCTACTGTAACATAAAAGGAACCATAGTTGTCCACAAAATGAGGTCCGAGGGTGTCATTTAAATAGAAATAGCAAAATGAGTAAGCAATGAGAGGCGCTATGGTAGCCGTGATTTCACTCCATGCGTTGATTCTCCACCAATACCATCTCAAAATGAGAACAAGACCAAGTCCCGCTCCACACTGCATGACAAATGCCCAAACTCCCGAGATACTTGTGACCAGTGGAGTTACCATCCCCCCAAGTATCATGATGCCAACGGAGGCCAATCGACTTATCAAGACCAAGTTTTTTTGAGAGTTGACTTTGGAAAGCGGCATGATTAGATCGTTCACCACGTAGCTCGCGCCCCAATTCACCTGGGTAGAAATTGTACTTAAGTAAGCAGCAATAAATGCCACCAATAAGAGTCCAACGAGGCCTTTTGGTAGAAAGTCTTTCATAGCAAACACAAAGCCGAGTCTGGGCTCAAAATGATAACGGACCTGTTTTTCTGCTTCTGTATCCCGGTACTGTGGGTAGTGAGCGATGAATTCTTCTGCTGAAGAAACAGTAATCTGTTCTTCAGTCATCGATTCAGTCGTCAGTAAAGTTTTTAACTCATCTGTTGGTGTGTATAGGGCTATAGCACAAAGGCCAACGACAATCCATGGCCAAGGTCGTATGCAGTAATGACCGATTTGAAAGAGCAATGTAGCCCAGACAGAGTCTTTTTCGCTTCGGGTGCTCATCATTCGTTGAGCGACATAGCCACCGCCGCCTGGCTCCGATCCAGGATACCAACTCGACCACCATTGAATGGCAACGAATGCGAAAAAGGCTCCGAGCGTTAATCCGAACCCTTGGAGGTAGTCGGTGACATTTGAAGAATCTCCTCCGATCCTTGGTACAAAATCAAAAGCCCTCTGAGGCAAGCGTTCTTGCAATCCTGCGACACCACCAATCTTATCGTCGTTTACTACCAATATTGCTAGGATGATGCAGCCGGTCATTGCCAGAATAAACTGGACCGTATCCGTCACTGCAACTCCTTTCAGACCAGAAAGAGCCGCATAGACAACCGCTAGGACCATTAGTCCCATAGTTATCCAAAATGCAATGTTTTTATCAACGTCAAAGAACACTTCAATCAAAGACATCATCGCAAGGTTTACCCAGGCAATGATGACAGCGTTAATGAAAAGACCGAGATATGTAGCCTTGAATAATCTTAAGAATTTGGCCGGGTTTCCATGGTAGCGCAGTTCAATGAACTCGAGCTCGGTCAATATGTTCGCTCTGCGCCAGAGCATAGCAAAGAAGAATGTGGTGAGAGCTCCTCCGAATATAAAGGACCACCAGAGCCAATTTTTTGCAATGCCACCTTGAGAGACAAGCTCAGAAACAGCCAATGGAGTGTCTGCGGCGAATGTGGTCGCCACCATGGATATTCCAGCAATGTACCATGGCAAATTTCTGCCCCCCAAGAAGAAATCACTCAGGCTTTTACCAGCATCTTTTCGATAATACAAGCCAATGGCAAGCGAGAGGATGAGGAATGAAATGATAATAATCCAGTCTACGAGGGCAAGCATAGAATACAAGATTAGTATATGGATCAGGCCTGTTAGCAGGAAAGTTAGGTGAGTTTTCCACAGCACGGTGCCCGAAGATGAAGGCGACTTACATTCGCAATTGTGAGGGATGCAGAGTATATAGAGGTGATTTTACCCTTGGCCTTAAAAGGACCATTTACATATCGAGTTCCCATCGAAATGAGAGACGAGGTGGTGGCCGGAAAGCGAGTCGTTGTTCCATTTGGTAAGAAACGACATTACGCCGGAATTATCCTTGGTCTTGTGAATGAGCTTAGGCTTGGGGCAAAGGTTAAAGACATTCTATATGTTCTTGATGATGAAACAGTCTTAACAGAATCTCAACTACGACTTTGGTCATGGATGGCAGACTATTACATGAGTGGTTTGGGCCCAGTAATGAACTTTTCACTTCCAGGAGCACTCAAATTAAGTTCGCATACCATTGTGAGGTTGAATCCTGCTTTTGAAACCTATGAAGAGTTTAGTTCTGAAGAGCAAATGATAATTGCTCAGCTCAATTCAAACGAAAAATTAGATGTTCATAGATTAGAAAGCCTCGATGCGAAAGCCAAGATTCATCGCGCAATAAACTCCTTGCTGAAAAAGGGTGTCGTGTTGGTCTCTGAAGAAATGAAGGGCGCTGCAAAGCCAAAAAAAACAGCGTATCTAAGATTGACCGGATCATATCATTCTGACTCGTCCATTTCCGAAATGTTGGAAAAGCTCCAGCGAGCACCAAAGCAATTCGAACTGATGATGCGTTTTTTCGAAAACGCCGATGCCGAAGATGCTGCTGCTATGGTGGTGAGCAAGAAGCAATTTTTGGAACGCTCAGGATTAACCACATCAATTTTAAATAGCCTGATCCAAAAAGGAGTTCTTGAAGAGTTTGAAGAGCTGGATCAATTTGACCCGTCGGTGGATCGATTGACTACAGAACTCAATTCTGAGCAGGTTAGGGCAATTCAAGAGATTGAAAGCGCCTGGATTGAAAAAGACACGGTCCTTCTACATGGTGTAACCGGCTCTGGAAAAACCCATGTTTATACTGCGATTGCGAATAGAATATTGGATCGAGGAGAACAAGTACTGTATCTCGTTCCAGAAATCGCGCTTACCACACAACTGGTCAGACGCATTGAAAAACTTCTTGGCCACGAAGTGCTGATTTACCATTCAAGACAGACAGATCGAGAACGATTGACCATTTGGATGAGGCTTCTTAAAAGTACAGAGCCATGCATTGTTATCGGGGCACGTTCATCCGTTTTTCTTCCATTTAATCATCTCGGATTAATCATCGTTGATGAAGAGCATGATGGCTCATACAAGCAACATGAAGGGAGTCCAAATTACAACGCGCGGGACATGGCTATATGGTTGGCCAACGACTTAAACTCTAAAGTGATTCTCGGATCAGCTACGCCTTCGCTAGAGAGTTTTTATAATACCAAAAAAGGAAAGTTTGCCTTAGTGCAACTGATGAATCGGTACCTCGATACAGAATTACCGAAGATTGAGTTGATTGACATGACAAAGAGCAAAAGGACGGAAGAGTCTTTGGACTATAGTCAGCAATTGATCGCTGAAATAAAGATGGCTTTATCACTTCGAAAACAAATTATTCTTTTCAAGAACCGTCGAGGTTATGCTCCTTTTCAGCTCTGTGAAAGTTGTGGATGGACAGCTGATTGTATCAATTGTGATGTGAACTTGACCTATCATAAGCATTTCTCTAAATTGCTCTGTCATTACTGTGGTTACAGCATTCCACAACCACCCGCGTGTCCTAACTGTGCCTCTTCAAAATTGAGTATTAGAGGATTAGGGACTGAAAAAATTGAAGATGACCTCGAGGTGTTCTTCCCAGATGCGCGAATTGCCAGAATGGATCTCGACACCACAAGAAAGAAGCATTCGTTTGACAGCCTAATAACAAGTTTCGAAAGCGGATCCATCGACATTCTCGTCGGAACTCAGATGGTTACAAAAGGCCTCGACTTTGAAAATGTGTCCCTTGTGGGAGTTATGAATGCCGATGCTCTTTGGAATAGACCCGACTTTAGGGCATTCGAGAGGGCGTTTCAGTTACTAACCCAGGTGTCGGGCAGAGCTGGGCGAAAAAGCAGTAGAGGTAAAGTGCTTATTCAGACTTACAACCCGGATCATCCAGTGCTGGAGCGTGTTGTTAATCACGATTATCGTGGGATGTATGAGCATCAGGTTTCTGAAAGACAAATGTTTGACTATCCGCCATTTTCGCGCATCGTGAAGCTCACGCTCATGCACAATGATGCGCGATTCAATCGCGCGGGAGCAGAGCATCTCAAAAACCTACTCAAAGCTGGATTAGGAAAACGAGTGTTGGGGCCAGAAGAACCTCCCATTGCGCGAATTCGCGGGAAGTACATCAGACAAATTTTCATCAAGCTGGAAAGTTCTATATCACTCTCGAAGTCGAAGAAATTTATTCAATCATGTCTGGATAAAATGGACGGGCACGAGGAGTATCGAAAGATTCGCATTCAATTGGATGTAGATCCAAATTGACCTTTGAGCTGGTATCTCCGAACAATCTCGTTCCACCATAAGTCAGATTAAGGAAAATTGTTCAAGCCGAAGAAGTAGGGTAATGGCCGAGGAGGCTATGAATTCTCCGAACCTTCAAAAAATGCCCAAAGTTTATCGTCAGGGCATGGAGCGGTAAGGTCGAGAGGCGTCTGTTTTACAGGATGCTCAAATTTCAATCTCCTAGCATGGAGTGAAATGCTACCATCTGGATTACTTCTAGCCGCTCCATATTTAAGATCTCCTTTAATGATGCATCCCATATTAGCCAATTGAGCCCTGATTTGATGATGCCGCCCAGTGTGGAGATCTATCTCAAGAAGGTGATAGCGGTCTGAGCCTTTCAAGTAGGTGTAACTCAAGCGCGCCTCTTTATGGCCTCCTTTCTCAACGTCAGAAACGAAAGATTTGTTCTTACTCTCATTTTTGATCAAGTAACCGACTAACTCAGCTTGAGACGCAGCTGGTTTGTTTTCCGTGATTGCCCAATACGTCTTATCAATCGTCTTTCGCCTGAACATATCGCTTAGTCGACTCAACGCTTTACTTGTCTTCGCGAAAATGATGGCACCTCCAACAGGGCGGTCGAGTCTGTGTGGGACACCTAGGAATACATTTCCAGGTTTATTATTTCGTTTTTTGATAAACGTTTTGAGAGACTCCGAGAGTGGAACATCTCCAGTCTTGTCTCCTTGAACGAGTTCGCCCGGGAGCTTGTTGACAATTATAAGATGGTTATCCTCGAAGAGAATACGATCGGCTAGTGGAATGGTTTTCAATTAGTACTGTTCCTTTTCGTTTGGGAAGTCGCCAGTTTTTACGTCTTCAATGTAATTGCCGATAGCACCAGTTACTACTTCATGTAAATCTGCATATCGTCTCAGGAATCGAGGTGAAAACTCCTTGTTAATCCCAAGCATGTCATGAAGAACGAGAACCTGACCATCGACACCACCACCAGCTCCAATTCCGATGACGGGAATTGAAACGGCTTTCGCCACTTCCTCAGCAAGAACTGCAGGAATTTTTTCGAGGACCAAGGCAAACACACCCGTTTCTTCTAAAATCTTGGCGTCCTCAATTAATCTAGCCGATTCTTCTTCCTCGCGGGCTCTGACAGCGTAGGTTCCGAACTTGTAGATGCTCTGAGGGGTGAGTCCAAGATGACCCATGACCGGTATGCCTGCCATGAGTATGCGATCAACGGAATCTTTGACCTCTCTGCCGCCTTCAAGTTTAACAGCATGGGCTCCGGCTTCTTTCATTATTCGAATGGAAGATGATAGTGCTTTTTTTGAATTTCCTTGGTAGCTTCCGAACGGAAGATCCACCACCACGAGGGCTCGGTCGATTGCGCGAATGACCGATGCAGCGTGATATATCATCTGGTCGAGGGTGATGGGTAAAGTAGTTTCATGACCAGCCATGACGTTCGAGGCGGAATCACCAACTAGAATCACGTCAACTCCGGCGAAATCAACAAGCTGTGCAAGGCTGAAATCATATGCCGTAAGCATGCTTATTTTTTCGCCATTTTGCTTCATCTGAAGCAAGACGTTTGTGGTGACCTTTTTAGCTGTTGAACCGATTGGAGAGAGCTTTTGCGTTACTGTACTCATATTATATAACCGTTAGTGGATTAAAACCGACCGAATGTCAATTCTTGTCTTATCGCGTCTTAATGGAGTGTACTTTTGAGCGCTTCAACACAAACGTACATGAATTTTATGTCTCGCGTATCTTCGATTTTGTTGTTATTTCTGGGAGCTGTCACCATGTTTAGCGGTTGTGAAACTGACATTGACATTATAGCACCTAAGAGGGATATGACGATAATTTATGGATTGTTGGAGGCCAACAAGGATCGTCAGTTTATTAGAATCAACAAGGCGTTCGTTGGAGAGGAGTCTGCGACAGTATTAGCAGGTATTTCTGGCGTGAATGAATACACTGAAAATGAGCTTAGCGCTCGTATTGTGGAAATCAACCCAAGTGGCGCAGAGACTGGTAAAGTCTGGCAATTGAAATCCATGTATCTTGATACGAAGGATACAGGGATTTTTGCGAGTGATAGCAACAAAGTCTACTACTTTGATACCCCATTAGAAGGATCTGGTGTTAATCCGCTAAACCCTGAGAAGTATTACCAACTCATCTGTGTTGTGGATATCGACGGTGAGGATGTGAAAACTGTGACGGCTACTACAGCCGTTCTTGGAAACACCGCATCAAGTGGAGGTTTGGCAGCAATCACTTTGTTGAAGCCAAATCTCGTTGGAGCAAGTTCAGATCCAACACAGGCAGATAGAGCGGAAGTCGACTTCCTTGGTGCTGGAGACTATAGAACATCTCAAGAAGTCACATGGAGCAAAGCCAAAGGCGGCGTTGCGTACAACTCTTATTATCGTTTCTATTACAAAGACGTGGATACAATTTCTGGAGCGGTGCGAAAAGACAGCATGATTTTCACCGTTGGTTCTCGACGAGTGGATAATCCCGATAATCCAGGTTCTGTATCATTCGTCATGAGCCCAAAAGAATTTTTTATTGCTATCGACAGAGATGTTCCGGACTATGATTTCGGCAATGAGTCATTCAAAAGAATTGCGAGTGATACACTCCAATATTTTCTGGAGGTGGCTGACAACAATCTAGCAACGTATATGGAGGTGAATCAGCCTAAGACGGAAATCATCCAAGAGCAGCCAGAATATACCAATGTTGAAAATGGCATAGGGCTTTTTGCAAGCCGATACATCACTTCGACCCGTACTTCTAAGCAAGATGCATTCAAAAGCGGTAGAGTCTTTAAAGGTCAAACTTTAGAAGAACTACTCTATTCGAATCAAGTTGTTTCAAGTGGCGATGATGATGAGAAGTATTACACTGTGAACAAAGGATTCACTCGTCCAGGACGGTGCAACGACGCACTTCAGACATGTAAGTAATGTCATGTTGTCACTTTCGGTGACAGCCTATCCCTTCTAGTTTTTATGAAATTCTGACAAAGCTGCATTCATTGCTAGCTGGATTTCCCATGGCATATGGTTTGACTAAAGAGAGCCAAATGAAAATTAGAACACATGGGTAAGATCATAGGTATCGACTTGGGAACCACGAACAGCTGTGTTGCCGTAATGGAAGGTAGCGAACCAGTGGTAATCCCGAATAGTGAAGGCAAAAGAACCACGCCTTCAGTAGTAGGATTTACAGAAGGAGGGGAAAGAAAGGTTGGAGATCCTGCAAAGCGACAATCGATCACCAACCCTACTAAAACAGTATATAGTATTAAGCGTTTCATGGGCCACAGCTTTAAAGAGGTGAGCACAGAGGTAAAGCGTGTTCCTTATGAAGTAGTAAAAGGAGAAAACGACACACCAAGAGTAAAAATTGACGATCGTCTGTATTCTCCACAAGAGATTTCAGCAATGGTTCTTCAAAAAATGAAGAAGACTGCAGAAGACTATCTCGGATCTGAGGTGTCAGAAGCTGTAATTACAGTTCCTGCTTACTTCAATGACTCACAGAGACAAGCTACGAAGGAGGCTGGAGAGGTTGCAGGGTTAAAGGTTAGAAGAATCATTAACGAACCTACAGCTGCAGCATTAGCATACGGTCTTGACAAGAAAGGACAAGACATGAAGATTGTGGTCTTTGACTGCGGAGGAGGAACACACGATGTTTCTATCTTGGAATTGGGCGAAGGTGTTTTCGAAGTGAAGGCTACAGATGGAGACACTCACCTTGGAGGTGATGATTTCGACCAAGTAATCATTGATTGGTTGGTTGCAGAATTCAAAAGTGACGAAGGCGCTGATTTGAGCAAAGATCCAATGGCTCTTCAACGATTGAAGGAAGGAGCAGAAAAAGCAAAAATTGAATTATCAAGTTCTACGTCTACAGAAATCAACTTGCCATACATTATGCCAGTTGATGGAGTGCCGAAGCACCTTGTTAGAACACTTTCGCGTGCGAAATTCGAACAGCTTTCAGATTCATTGATTCAAAGAACGATTGAGCCTTGCAAGACTGCGTTGAAAAACTCAGGTCTTTCTCATGGAGAAATTGACGAAGTAATACTCGTTGGAGGATCTACTAGAATTCCTGCGATTCAGGATGCCGTGAAGAAATTCTTCGGTAAAGAACCTAGCAAGGGAGTTAATCCTGACGAGGTAGTGGCTATTGGAGCTGCGATCCAGGGTGGAGTTTTGAGTGGTGACGTGAAAGACGTTCTACTTCTTGATGTGACTCCACTTTCTTTAGGAATTGAGACCATGGGTGGTGTGTTTACTAGACTCATTGAATCAAATACCACCATACCAACGAAGAAGTCAGAGACATTCTCGACGGCAGCTGATAATCAACCGACGGTTGAGATTCACGTGTTGCAAGGAGAACGCCCAATGGCGAAAGACAACCGAACAATTGGTCGATTCCACCTTGATGGTATTCCACCATCACCTCGAGGAGTTCCACAAATTGAAGTGACGTTTGACATTGATGCGAACGGTATTCTGAATGTTGGAGCTAAGGATAAAGCTACCGGTAAGGAGCAAACTATTCGAATTGAAGCGTCCTCAGGACTGAGTGATGAGGAAATCGAAAAAATGAAGAAAGAAGCGGAAGCGAATGCTGAAGCGGATAAGAATGCGAAGGAAACAGTTGATAAGTTGAATGCAGCTGACAACATGATTTTCCAAACTGAAAAGCAACTAACTGAATTTGGGGACAAGCTTCCTGAAGACAAGAAGAAGCCTATCGATGAGGCATTGGTAGAATTAAGGGCGGCTCACGAGAGTAAAGAGCTCGAAGCCATCGACGCAGCAATGGAGAAACTGAATACAGTTTTCCAAGCGGCTTCACAGGAAATGTACCAAGCATCTGAAGAGGCTGGTGCAAATGGCCAGGAGGCACCGACTGAAGGAGGTAATGAAGAGGTCACCGACGTCGATTTCGAAGAAGTTGAAGAAGAGGAGAAGTAGTGATTCTTAAAAATTGATTGGAAAGGGGCTGATTTATCGGCCCCTTTTTTTGTTTCATACAGTCAGTTGAAAGGAATGCACGTTTATTTGCATTCGCAATGAATACGCGCGTCGCACGCATCGGTCTTTTAATCATTGGTCTAATCACAATTGGAGCGGCGCTGAGCCTACTAAATCTTCGATTTGATTATGAGTTTGAGAACTTCTTTCCAAGTGAAGATCAGTCGCTGGATTTCTACTACGAGTACAAAGACAAGTTCTCGACTGACGTCGATTTCGTTCTCGTAGCACTCAAAAACGACAAAGGCGTTTTCGAGGAGGATTTCCTTCAGTCAGCTCATGCCATGCGAGATGAGTTGATCACCGTAAAAAAGGTGGAGCGAATTATCTCGCCATTTGATGCTCAAGATTTTGTTCTAGGGCCATTTGGGCCTATTGCCATCCCTCTTCTTCACCCAAATGAATCTGAACGCTACAGGCAAGACAGCATCCGGATATATTCAAATCAAAAGCACGTTGGAAGCCTCTTTTCCAACGACGCAAAAAGCATTTCTATCCTCATAGAAATTGAGCCGAACTTATCGAAGATTCAAACTGACACAATCTACAATGATTTGAAAGTGATTTTCGACCGGTATCAATTTGACGAGATGCACTTGGCTGGAAAAGTGATAGGGCAGGCTTATTACATAGATCAGATTAAATCTGAGTTTTCCTTCTTTTTCCTTCTTGGTGTCTTGCTCATCGTCAGTGTTTTAGCATTAGTTTATCGTTCTGTTTGGGGGGTTGTCGTCCCGTTACTAATTGTCTTATTGGCTGTTGTTTGGCTTTTAGGGTTTATGGGGTTGGCTGGGAAGCCGATTGATATCATGACAACGCTTTTACCTCTGGTGATTTTCGTTGTTGGAATAAGCGATGTCATTCATGTATTGAGCCGCTACTTCGAGGAGATTCGGAACGGTCACCCAAAGATGAAGGCGATTAAAATTGCTTATCGGCAGGTGGGTATTGCCACCTTTCTCACTTCAGTTACAACAGCTATTGGTTTTCTCACATTGGTTACCTCCAATATAGATCCAGTAAAAGAGCTAGGTCTCTATGCAGCATCCGGAGTTTTTATGGCGTTCATTCTAGCGTTTAGCCTTCTTCCAGCGATATTGGTGCTGAGGCCGGTTCCACGATTGGCCTTTCGTGAGCTTTCATCCCTGTTTTGGAACAAGCTCGTTCAAAGATTATTTCTTGTGTCTATGCGTAATAGACGTGCAGTCATTTTCACATCTGTTTTGGTCGCTGTTGGTTCTATCTATGGAATTTCTCAGGTCTCCATTGATAATTATCTAATGGAAGACATGGGAAAGGACGATCCTCATCGTCACAGTTTCGAATATTTTGAAAACAATTTTGCCGGTGTCCGCCCTTTTGAAATGATGATTGAAGCTGTCGATTCAAGCGCCACGATCTTTTCATGGGAGTCCGTACAAGAGATGCTTCGAATGGAGTCATACCTCAAAAAGGAATACGAAGTCGGGTTTTTACTTTCGCCACTTACAATTCTTAGAACTACGAATCAGGCATTGAACGGAGGAGTGGATCAAGCATACAAAGTGCCTGAGAGCCCGGATGAGCTAGAAAGGACAATGAACATCGTCAGACGCTTTGAGAAGAGACCTGAGTTCGCTGTGCTTGTTGCAGAAAAGGGGAGACAAGGGCGATTCAGTGGTAAGCTGGTTGATGTTGGAGGTCAACGAATTGCCGAAAAGAACCTCGAACTTGATAATTACTTCAATGAGATGCCACTCAATGATATTCGCTACCAGCAAACTGGAATGGCTCTTCTCATTGATTCCAACAACAAAACCTTGAGTCTGAATATGATGAGTGGGTTGATCATTGCCATTCTTGTGGTCGCGGTTATTGTTCTAATCATGTTCAGGTCTTGGCGCATAGCGCTGATATCATTGGTTCCGAACATACTTCCGCTAATGGTAATTGGTGGCGTAATGGGACTCACTGGGATTGATCTCAAAGTCTCTACTTCCATCATTTTTGGAATAGCGTTTGGAATTTCTGTTGATGATTCAATTCATTACCTGAGTAAATACCGAATGGAATTGAAGAAAGGCCGAAAGCCTCTCTGGGCTCTTCGCAGAACCAGCCTGTCCACTGGCAAGGCAATTATCCTAACTAGTCTGATTCTGTGCTCTGGATTTTTAGCCTTGGCAACTTCTGATTTTACGAGTACATTCTACGTTGGGGTTTTGATCAGCGTGACTCTTTTGGTGGCAGTGCTTACCGACCTTCTCTTACTGCCTATATTGCTGTTGAAAAAGCCTTAGAATGTGTGGTTAGGTAGTTATTAACACGGAACCCTGATAAAATGAATTGGAAATAAATTCGAAGACTTATTACATTGCACTCGGAAACACTTTCTAAAACCATGAACATGAAAAAAACAATTCTACTATCGCTAGCGTTTGGAGCACTGCTTGTCAGTAGCTGTACTTCAGTTAATCGATCCATGCGTGAGCCAATGACAACTGTTAGACTTGAGAGAGCCGATTTTGATCTTTCTTCACAGGTAACTGCTTCTGCACAAGCTACTTACATTTTCGGGCTGGACTTTTCAAGACTTTTCAAAAAAGAATCTGGAGGAGTTGACAAGGATGAGATTAGCATGTCAATCGATTATGGATCTAGCTTTAGTATCCCAGTTATCGGAAACTTTGTTGTTGATCCAACTGCTAGCTATGCGCTTTTTAACTTAATGAGTGAGAACGAAGGTTACGATGTTGTCTTTTACCCTCAGTACAATACAAGAACAGTAATGCCAATTGGTATCCCAATTTTCAAAACGACCACTGTAGAAGTAACTGCTCGCCTTGGTAAGTTCAAGTAATTACGACTTACAATATTGATATTCAATCCCTTCCGCTGTTCGGAGGGGATTTTTTTTGCAAATGATCGTAAATTGTTGGGGGAGCACCTTGTAAAATCAGGTCTAAGCATTAAATTGCGGACACATAATTAAATTTAATTACAACTATGAAAAGACTATTCCTATCGTGCCTTTTGGCATTGGGTGTTCTCGGAGGATTCGCTAACAGCTATAAGCTGGACGAAGCGGCTATCGAGAATGCGTTCGCTGCATCTGAGGATATTACTTGGACTGCTCAAGACCTAAACATCAATTCAAGCGCTGCAAGCTTTGCTGATCAATCTACGGGAGGATTTCTTTTGAGATCATTTTTCTGCGGATTCATTGCATTGCACAGAAGTTATATGGGAACTGGCGGTAAGACTCTATGGTATTACTACCTATGTATCCCTGTGCTTGGCGGAGTCGCCAACTTAGTTGACTTCTGCGGTGTTCTTTTCAAAGGAGATGAATTCATGGCGAAGTATAAGGACAATCCTAAATTCTTGGTTTGGACTGACTAAATAGGTCACACCGAATATTGAATGCTCCGCATTCCGATAGCCATCGGAAGTGGGGCATTTTTTTTATCATAATGCCAAGATGAATTCCTCGAGCTGCTGATTGTATCGATTTTGAGTCCGATAATTCTTTCTCTCAGCAAGAAACTTAGCACGCTTTTGGCCTGCTATATAAAACCTCTGAAACACGCTGTACCCCAAGGCAATACCCGTTACGTAGTATTTCGCAATGGCAATGCCGTACACTGCAATTCCAACTCCACTTAACACCAAAATCGCACTCAATGCCGCATCGAAAATGTGCCCAGAGTAAAGTTGACCTGATCCAGGGATGATGCTCGAAAAGATAAATGCGCGTTGTGGCTTTTTAAGTTTTGGATGATTGTCAGCGTGGTACTCTAATCCGTTGGCATCTTGAAGACTATCCTTGTTCGCTTCAATTGCATGTTCAATGTACAAAGCGACCTTTTGTTCTGCCTCGCTCCATTTTCTCATTTCATTCAATGTCAAGGCATGGAGTAGCGAAGCTTTGACTTGGTACTCTAGAGGTAAAAATTGATCAACTTGAAATAGATGAGTTTGAGCTTGCTCAAAGTTCTCATTGATAAAAGAGTTCAGAGCTGCATGATAACGAGCCTCATATTGAAGAGAATCGCTGAGGCCAAAGAACTGGATACGCTGTGTCGTTAACATGGCCTTCTCTTTTGAACCCAATTGAATGTAACAATCCGATTTTCGGAGAAATGCCGCAGTCCGCGTGCTATTGTCTACCCCGTTAAAAACGACACGCTCGTACTCAATGGCTGCCCATTCGTATTGCTCGGCAGTCCAAAGACTATCCGCCAACTGGAAGTGTTCATTTTGATTACTACAGTATCCGACGGAGCGGAACATGCATATCAAAACGAATATTGTGATCGAATTGCGCATAGATTTCTTGTTCGAGAGCATTTACACTTAACACTGAACCCCATATTGCTCCAATATAGAAGACACTAAACACGGCTCCAAATGCTAGAAAAGGAGGGGAGAGGAGACCACCAATAATCAATCCTTCAACAGCCATTGCTGCGAGAGGAATGGTCATAAACATGGTGCCAAATGGCAAACCTCGATATCCAGCATAGAACTTCCCTAGTCCGGGAATGATCGCCGAAATCAGGCCAGCTAGAAAGGGTGACTTACGCTTGTACTTGCTCATTTCATCGTAGTAAGCTTCAAAGTTGGCGTGTTCCGAACGATACATGTAATTTGTATATACGCTCGCGTTTCGCAATGAATCGAATCCCGCATAATCTCTTCGGAGCAGTGCGACACCTTCGAGCATGAAGGCTTTGAATTCTTTCAGATTGGAATTTGATTCCAGGTTCAATGATTCAAGTGTGTGCTTTGCCGAATCGAGTTGGTTCATTTCAATTTCACACATGGCTCGCATAAAGTCGCCTTTCAGTTGAAGGATACCGGCATGATTGACTGCCTTAAAATGAGTGACAGCTTCTATGAATTCTTGTCTGTAGTAATGCAATGAGCCAAGTAGGAAATTTATGCTGTCTCGCTCTATATCACTGAGGTCTTCGCTCTGTTCTAGTTTTAAAAGAACAAGTTCAGCTTCATCATATAAATCATTCGATACTAAATAAGAACTGAAAGCTAGCTCTTCTGAAAGCCCTTTGTTTTCAACTTCGGTAGCTACTGGGATACTATCGATTCCAGCAGAATCCACCTCTAGCTCTTGACCCATTAATTCCGGTAGGGAACTAAGCACTACCGCTATGATAAAAAGAGCGATTCTCACCGTTCTATCAGTGATTGTGGTGAAGTTTGTACTTGTGCAAAGGGTCCTTGATGAACCCTGTTTCGGGGTCTATCTGGCTAGGGAGTATGTCAATCAAGGTAAACTGTGTACACCTGGTTAATCTATCTGCCGTCAGAGGAATGCCTTTTATAATCCCGAATTCTTGAATGGCAACCTTGCTGAAGGCTGAGCAACTCACTTCATATGGACACTTTGATTGGAGCTGAGGAGAAATTGCCTTTTGATAAACCCAAAGCAATCCCCCAAATGTTAGCGTGATTGGGTTATAGTTTATGACAGGATTGTTCCCAAATCGCAAGAAGGAGGGTTTGCGAGGATCGAACCGAACTTCATGAACTTCAACTTCGCGAATCATGTCTTTATCCTCCGCCGTCATCTGAGCTCTCGAAGACATCGCCCACCCTATGAGAATGGCTACTAAAACAAGGTTCCAGATCCTCATTTGGATATTTGATTGAGGTTTTGAGGGGTGAGAATGGTGGCGTTCTCAGGAATGCTGAAATCCAACCATTCGTTGTTCACTTTTGAATTAAGTAACAAATTCGAATATGTCCTCCTAGTAATGGAAGAGTCTTGATCGGTTATAAAGTCAATTTCTGTGATGGTAAATGGCATTTTCACGAAGGACACATTTTGGTAATTCGTGTAATATGTCTTTTGAATTGGCTTCCCTTCGGCGTCAAAGAACCCCAGAAAAATAGGGAGATAGTTCTCGTAAGCCACTTCAACCTTTTCGGCGAGTACCTGTCTGTTCTTTGGAGGAGAGAATGTATTCACCACGATTCCTTCTTCAATTTTCGTGTCCGTGATTCGATATCCGAGTCCAGATAACCCCATGTCATTGGTTTGACCACTGAGAAAACTATAAATGAAGCTATTTTTTGAACTGAAGTCAATTCCTTGCATCAAAGTGACACTATTGGTTTTGACATCAAAACTGCGATACTCACCTGTGGCATTGGCAATATTTACCTGATCGATAGGGGTGTGCATTTTGGTAACCATTAAGCCGCCATTTATCTTGTAATAAACAGTGCCAGTCGCACTCACAGATTTACCCTGAAAAAGCGTTCTAACGCTTAGATCCAAACTAAGTTTCTCGATTCTTTCAGAGGGCACAAACCCAAAAATCATAAGGGATAGCGTGAACAGAAGAAATTTGTAGCCTCTATTTTTCACTAGTTTCGTTGACTTCACCAAGGCTTCGAATTTACAAGTAATTTGAACAGTCATTCTGCCCCTAAAATCATTGAACTCGGCCGGTTAATTGCGCTCATTGTGCTGCTGGTTGCGATATATGGCTCTCGCTCTGTAATCGCCCAGTCGAGCAGCTCCAATCAGAAGGTGATAAACGAGGTCCTCGCTCACATTTACGATTATGAATTCAGCAGTGCGACTCAAATGTTGGATTCGCTTCAAGGTGAGCAGCCATCTGCCACTGAATGGCATCTTCTTCGAGCCAATGTGGCTTGGTGGCAAATTCTCGCTGGGAAGGTTGATGATGCTGAATTGGTCAAAGTTTTTGAAGCGAATTTGGATGCCGTAACCCAGCAACTAGACAAGAAAGATTTATCTCTCGAAGAAACTTACCAAGTAATTTTAGTGAGAGCGTTTGAAGCAAGGTTCGCGCTCCTTGATGAGAACTATATATCAGGCATAAGACAGTTGAACGCGTGCATTGATCAGATTTCTGAAACATTCGGAAGCGAGGGTCAGTTCGAACCTTTATATCTCACTTCTGGTCTCTACTATTATTTTATGCATCATGCTCATGATGATTACTTGTTTCTCCGACCATACTTAATGTTTTTTCCTGATGGTGATAAACCGACTGGTCTGAATTATTTGGAAAGAATGTCCAAGGCCAAGGATGTATTCTTAAGAAACGAAGGGCACTACTTTTTACTTCGCATCTACTATGATCTGGAGAAGGACTACGTGAAATCTCGAAGTCACGTGAATGCACTCTTGGATCGGCATCCTGATAATCTCATCTATCGTTTATTCAGTTACAAGATTGAAGTAGCTCTCGGAGATGAAGTTCAGACCGAACAAGAACGACAGCTTTACCTGGGATCCATAAGCAGGAATTCAGAGCTTGATTCAGATGAAAAAGAGTTCTATCAAGGACTCCTTGACGAAGACTAGTCGAGTACTACGATGGCCTCATCAAAAATGTGGATGTTGATTTTCCCAGAATAAATTACTTAATCCGAGCTCAAAATTTTTGCTTTCTCTGCTGCGTATTCCTCTTCAGTTAAAATACCTTCATCAAGAAGTTCCTTCAATTCTCTCAGTTTATCAGCCTTCGATTTTGGTTCACGTACCGATTGTTTGTTTGGGGTATTCGATACACCAGATTCTGATAGGTTAGTAGGCGTGCTCGTCACAGATCCGGCTGAGGGTATTTCAAGTTCGTATTCATGAACTGGTTTATACTTCATGGCCCAAAGCCAAATAGGCATGATAAAAAAACCACCTACAATCGCACCAACATCCGGCTCCTCATCTCGACAAAATGAGGTGTTCAATTCGTCATAACCGTCTTGTGTCAATTTTAAATAAGTACAGCTTCCAATAATCTTCGAATCGCTATATCTATAAGGGGTTTTTCCTACTGATTGACCATCAACATACACCTTGGCCCCACTGGGTTTTGATTGAATCATTGTGCTGCTGGAACAAGCTTGGAACAAGAGACCTAAGCTTAAACACACTGCTACAATCTTTGGTATTTTAAAAGGCTCATTCATTTTACTCGAATTAGGGATAACAAGATATATAGCTTATGGAGATAATTTGATATTATTTGAAATGAAAAATGACAAGCCGAGAACTTGTCTAACCCTGAGGATCATTATCACTATATTGCTAATTACATGAATCGTTTTGTCATAAACACCATCATTGTTGCAGTGGCCGTAGGCTTGCTGAGTTACCTGCTTCCAGGTGTTGAAGTGAATCATATGTTTGACGCCCTTCTTGTGGCTGTTGTACTGGCTATCTTGAACAATATCGTCAAACCACTTTTGATCATATTGACAATTCCGGCAACGATTTTAACCCTAGGCTTGTTCCTATTTGTGATTAATGCGTTGATCATTCAAATGGCCGCTTGGGTCATTGATGGCTTTCATGTACAAAGCTTTTGGTGGGCGCTTCTATTTAGTTTACTCCTTTCTCTCCTGAAATCCCTCATGGGATATGGTGAAAAGGATAAGAAAGAAAAGCGCTAGCCGATCGTGCCACGAAGGTTTGCTAAGCCCTGGTAGAGAACGTTTCGAAGCTCAAGACCCTGATCATTCCTAACCTCCAAGGAAAACCCAAAATAATTTTCTGGAAAGCATCGCCGTAGGTACTGCATGAAGTCATTTTGTTCACCTCTGTACGGATAGTTATGTCGAATGCTTAAGCTTTGATCGACGTCATAAAATGACTGTTTAATTAATTGGGCAAGCTCAAGGCTGCCTTTCGACTCCCGGTCAAACCCAATACCGACGGATGATTCGCGGACCTGATTCCCTAAAGTAGGAGTGAAGGTGTGAATGGACACATGAAAGACTTGCTGATCAATATATTCTCCGATGAAAGATTCCACACGCTTGCGATATGGGTGGTAGTACTTATTAATCAACTCAGTGCGCTCTTCAATCGGAAGTGTCGCTGTGAAAGGCGAGAATAGAAATTTATCTCCAATGGATCGGTTTGGCTCAATCAGTAATCTAGAATAACGGAAGTACATCCCTTCATCGAAAAGCGGTTCCAAACGAATGAAGACAGGCGCGGCTTTGATGTCATAACCTCGATGGCTTTCAAGAACATCTACTGCTTGGATAAATTTGGGCGCAAACTTCAGTGGTATTCCATTCGAATAGTGCTCGCATGTAAGCAACCAGATCATTAGCTCCCAGATTGAAGTTGCTTAATAAGGTTGATTGCTCTTTCGTGATTTGGGTCTACATCCAGACACTTGTTAAGCACTTCATAGGCCTCCTCTAATCTCCCAGTATTGATGTACACCAAACCTAGGTTGAAATATGCCTCGGCGTTTCTTGGCGCTATCTCCGTTGTCTTGAGAAAGTATGTGGCGGCGGTAGCCTCTTGACCCTGGAGAGCGTAGGCCATGCCCAGTTTCATATAACCTCGACCTTTATTTGGCTCGCGAGATACGAGTTCATTCAAATGCTCAATGGCTTCTTCAAACTTCCCCTGCTGTCCTTCTAGTTCAATGATGACAAAGAGTACGTTGTTATCAGGGACAATTGATTCGTATTGCTCATAATACAGCTCCGCCTCGGCTAATCTGCCTAATTTTTCGAGGGCGAAAGCCAGATTGAAAATTCCCTTTGAGTATTCGGGGTACTTGCTGTGCAATTCAGAATATACCTGATAAGCTTCTTCGAACTTTGAATCTGCAATAAACGACACGCCGAGATTGTTGTATGCGTCCTGATACTCAGGCCAGATTTCAATCGCCCGTTTCAAGTGTTTCTGAGATCTATTTAAGTAGTCAGATTTCTGTGATGGATTGACCTTTGCCGCTTCACTAAGGGCTGTTCCATAGTTGTAGTGGGCTCTTGCGCTGTTATCTACCTTTTCTACGTCAGCTTTGAACAGAGTGAAGTTGCTTTCCCAGTCGGGAATTCTTTGATAAGACAAAACGAAAAAACCAGCAACGATGATCAAGAACGCCAGTGGTTTTTGATTTGGCTTCAGAAGCTTTAGATCATGTATGAGTGGAACGATTGCTATTGCCCAACCTAAGCTTGGGGCGAAGACGAACCGTTCCGCAGCCATGGCGCCAATTAGAATCAAAACGTTCGAGACCGCAGAAATGGTGACGAAGTAGAACAGAATCCCAAAACCCCAGGTTTTATTTTGAAGCAAACCGTAGATCCCAAGGACAATGAATGAAAGAATGCCCAACAGCCAAATCCATCCTCCAATGTCCGACATGGTTGAAACCTCAATCGCATTGTAAGAATAGTCGTGTGAGAGCCCAATAGGTAGGAACAATTTGGTAATGTATAAGGCCTGAATATTGGCGCCGGTGAGTAATCGCTCAAACAGACCATCTGAATATATAAGAGGGTTCTGAAGCAAGCTTTTTACTCCAGAGTCCACATCACCCATTCCAGAGAGAACCCAGGATCGAGTTCCTAAAAAGAACAAGGCTGGTATAGACATAACACCAATTGTGGAACCAATTCCTTTCAGCGATTTTCCTCCATTAAGAATCATGAGCAAAGGAAAGAGGGCCAAAAAAGTGATCGCACTCTCTTTGCTGAACAACGCACAGAGAAAAAGCAAAACGCTATAGACGAGCTTTCGGTTTTCTTTCGAGATCAACCATCGTTGAAAATGCCAAAGAGAAAAGAGTAAAAATAGAAGTGCAAATAGCTCATCTCGACTTTTCAAATTGGCGACGACTTCTGTATGAATTGGATGCACAGCAAAGATCAACGCAATCCAAAACCAAACGAGGTTCTTGGTATCGAAAAGGCTTCGCATCCAAAGTGCTAATGCAAGCAAGAGTATTGCATACAGCAAAGCTTGAATGAAATGAGAGGCCTGAGGATTCAGATTGAAAAGGCTCTTCTCTACTGCAAAGCTGATGAGAGAAATGGGCCGGTACAACCCGTCGTTAAATCCCTGATGACCATTGGCGTAATTAGTCGTAAGAATTTCGTCAATGCCGCCAAAACCCTCTTGCACATGAACATTTTGGGTTAAGACGAGGTTGTCATCTAAAACAAAACCATGGTTAATGGTAAACAAGTACAGGGCAAAACCGATGAGTGCTGGAACCCAAAGCAACAGTTTCATTTTTCCCTGATCAGTGCTATCAGCCATTCGCCAAACTTACTATATCAAAATAGTGTTAAGCATCCATTTTTCCGTTGTACAGAGGATGGAACTTCAAGACGGTATCATGCAAGAATTTTCGATCTAGGTGTGTGTAAATTTCTGTTGTTGTAATGGATGCGTGACCGAGCATCTCTTGAATCGCCCTTAAGTCCGCCCCGTTTTCAATCAGTTCCGTAGCAAACGAATGACGCAGCGTATGAGGACTAATTTTCTTTCTGATTCCCGCTCGCTCAGCTAGATCTCGAATGATATAAAAAATCATAACCCTGCTCAGTTTGTTGCCTCGAGCACTAAGAAATACCACATCTTCTTGACCCGGCTTGATATCTATGTGCACTCTGACCTCTTCGATATAAAGTTGAATGCTCTGAGCTGCTTGCTCGTGGATAGGCACCAATCTTTCTTTATCTCCTTTTCCGATTACACGTATGAATGCCTCATCCAGATATAGGTTGCTTATTGAAAGGTTTACGAGTTCTGACACGCGGAGACCACACGCATACAATGTTTCAATGATGGCGCGATTCCTTTCTCCTTCTGGCTTGCTCCGATCAATCGCAGCCAACATGAGTTCAATTTCGCTGTTGTTAAGAGTGTCCGGCAGTTTTCTTCCCAGCTTCGGAGCTTCCAGCAGAGAAGATGGATCATCCTTGATTACATCGTCTAGCTCTAAATACCTGAAGAAGGCCTTGATCCCGCTAATTATTCGGGCCTGAGAGTATGGGGCAAGCCCGAGTTCTACGATCCACTTTACAAATTGTTCAAGGTCCTTCAATGAGATTGATTCAGGACTTTTCTTTGTGAGTTGATCTTCACTAAATCTAGCCAGTTTATCGACGTCATCTAAGTACGCGACAACGCTATTCTCAGAAAGCGACCTCTCTAGCCTGAGATAAGCCTTGAACCCCTTTTTATAACTCTCCCACACCTTGCTAATTTCATGATTATTCTGCTTGCGACGTCCGAGATATTCTAAAAGTTACTGAGTAGCTTCGTGTTATGAAAATCGCCATCGTCAATGGTCCTAACCTAAACCTCACAGGCAGCCGAGAAAAGGATGTTTACGGTGAGAGGACCTTTGAACAATTGATTACGGAGCTAAACCACTCATTTCCAAAAGTGGAAATCGTTTACCTACAATCAAATGTGGAGGGTGAACTGATTAACTTTCTTCATGAATTGGATGAACAGAAGGATGTTCTGGGTGTCTTATTGAATGGGGGAGGTTACACCCATACGTCGGTCGCTCTTGGCGATGCTGTAGCCGCCATCTCTAAACCTGTCATTGAAATTCACATGAGCAATGTATTTGCCCGGGAAGACTTCAGACATGTGAGCTACATTGGTGGATCGGCTCGAGGAACGATCGCAGGATTTGGGATGGAGAGTTATATACTCGGTGTGATCAAGATGCTCAACGAACAAGCTTAGCGCATTCGCATTCGCTTGGCGATGAAACGGTCTAGCACTTTCGAGACTCCTTCAGCCGTGTCCGTTTCGTTCCAATCAATCCTGTACTGACGACATCTTAACTTCACCTCTTTGATCTTACGATCACGCTGTTCTGTATAGTAGCCCCTTATTTCGTTTGGCATGAGCTTGATCTTGTCTCCTGACTCGAGGTCAATGAGTTCGTAAGGACGATTTTCAAGATCAAAATCCACTTCGGTTTTCTTGTCGAACAGATGAAACAGAATCACCTCGTGTTTGTTATATCGAAGATGTTGTAAGGCTTGAAACAAGGGAGCTTGCTCAGCTTCACCTTTCAAAACGGAATCCATGAAATCGCTGAATATTATGACAAGAGAACGCTTGTGCACCTGTTCCGCAAGAAGATGAATGGAATCCGAAATATTAGATTGATCTGATCCTTCTTCCTGATCGTAGAGACCTTCCAACTGGTTGAATAGGTGATTATAATGAACAGATGAACTCTTCGCAGGTGTTCTTGCCTCAATTCCCTCACCGAAAAGGGTTAGTCCAACAGCATCTCTTTGGTTACGTAGAAGGTAGGTTAACGCCGCTGCCGACTCGCAAGCGAATTGAACCTTTGATTTTGAACCGTCCTTTGGATAGAACATCGATCCGGACCGATCAATTACTATTTGACAACGTAGATTGGTTTCCTCTTCGAATCGCTTAACGAACATTTTGTCGGTTCGGCCATAAAGCTTCCAATCAATGTGACGTGTACTCTCACCACTGTTGTAGGCGCGATGTTCAGCAAATTCAACCGAAAACCCGTGATACGGACTTTTGTGCAGCCCGGTAATGAATCCCTCGACTGCCTGTTTTGCGAGAAGCTCTAGTCTCCCAAATCGCTGTAATTGCTGATGATCTATCGGCATTATGCGAGTATACGAAGAATGAGAATTGAGGGATTGTTAATTGATCTTTCACCCATCATTCGGTGCCGCCTTAGATTCTCGATCTACAACCACTTTGAGATAAAGTGTGATCACCGCAGCGATCACCAAAAGTCCAGCTGCAACATACCAAGTGAACTCGTACCCAAAATTAGCAATAGACTGCAATCCAGCATTATGGCCTATGATATGGGCAATGCTAAAAGCTATGGTGTACAGCGCCATATAGGAACCAGCTTTACCAGTGTCTGATCGATCCATGGCAAATCGATTTGCAAAAGGAAAGTTGATCATCTCTCCCACAGTCATCAATACCATTCCCACAAGGAGAATGCCAGCCCAAGGAACAAGGTTGTAGACCAAAAAGCTGATTGCTAAAAGAACGATGCTGATGAACAATGTCTTATATACTGACCATCCGAAGTCTTCGATGCTTTTAACCAATGGCATTTCAACCAGGAATATGATCACACCATTCAATGCTAGCAAAAGCCCAATCGACTGTTCACTCAAATTGTGTACATCTCGGTAGTACAGTGGAACGGTACTGAAATACTGCAAAAAAGTAATTCCCACGAGCAACACTGTTACAAGAAATAGCAAGTAGGCCTTGTCCTTGTAAGGCGAGCGCAATTCGCTGTCAGCATGTTTAGTTTCTTGAACTTGCTCTTCGCTTTCTTTCTTATCGAGAAGAAGCAGTATTAAAATGCCTGCGACAATGCAAGTGAGTCCATCCACCCAGAACAATCCATTGTATCCAATTGTGGCAATTATGAGCCCACCGATTGCTGGTCCAGCACTGAATCCTAGATTGATAGCTAATCGGATAAGAGTTACTGATCGAGTTCGATTTTCTGGTTTGCTGTAACTGCGCAGGGAAACGAAAAGAGCCGGGCGAAAGGTGTCAAGAATGATCATCAAGACAAGAATGGCGAGACAGAACATCTCAAACGTTTGGACATACTGAAGAGCGATGAAAGCAACTCCTGATAACATGAGGCTCCAAAGCATAGTGGGGTAGAAGCCAATGGAGTCGCTAAGTTTTCCTCCGAGCCAAGAACCAATGAGCGACCCAACGCCGAATGCTGTCATAACCCAACCCACTTGGGCCATACTCATGCCGACATCGCTTGTGAGGTAGAGCGAAAGGAATGGAATAACCATGGTTCCTGCCCGGTTGATCAGGCTGACCAAGGATAGAATCCAGATCTCCTTTCGAAACCCTTTGAATGAATCTGTATAATATGTTAGTGCTTTACGAAACATTAGTCCAAAAAAAAGCCCCGAACTAGTCGGGGCTCCTTCAACCGTTTAGTTAGGTTGTCGGACTCATAAATGAGCTTCCAGCTTCTTTACCAATGCTGCTTTAGGAACCGCGCCGACTTGTCTGTCGACTACTTCTCCATTTTTAATGAAGAGGATCGTAGGAATACTACGAACACCATACTTCATTGCTACATTGGGATTGTGATCTACGTTTAGCTTTCCGACTATCGCTTTATCGCCGTACTCACCTGCTACTTCTTCGACAATTGGGCCGACCATGCGACAAGGTCCGCACCATTCCGCCCAAAAATCGACCATAACTGGTTTGTCAGATGCTAAAGCCTCTGCGTCAAAATTGCTATCTGTGAATTCGAATGCCATGTTATTATTTATTGAATTTTAGTTGTGCCTTCGTAGCACAAACGTACTAAAACAAACTATTTACCATTACGACGATTAAGGACAAAGTGTCATACTTTTTGTACGCTCCAAGATATTCCTTCCATGGAATCCAACACCTCGGATGTAGACCTCGATAGATTAACACGTATAGACCTGCTGGGCATTTCAAGCCGAGTTGTTCCATCAAGAACATTGATTTGGATTGGAATGCTACCCTTGTTTTTATTGCAGGTTTCAAGAAGAGTTTCTACCAATTCGTCTGTAAGTTTCTCAATCTTGATATCTAGGTTGACCTTTTTGATCTGCTTTTCTCTGAGGTCACTCAGTAACTCCATTTTCACAATTTTGAGCCTGCGTACCTGCTGTTGATTCTTCTTATTGAGCCAACTATCAACTTTTGCGGTGACAAGCACGAACCAATCTTGGGTAAAGAAGTTCTTCCATCGTACGTAGTCATCCTTGAATGCTACAAACTCGAATGTTCCGCTGTAATCTTCCAGCATAAATCGCCCGTAAGGTGAGCCTTTTCGTGAGGTGAGATGGGTTGCATCGGTTATAATTCCCGCAACCTTAATTTCCCTTCCCTCGATTTTTTCAAGATTCTCTAGCTCGATCACATGAGTATTGCTGAATTGGTCAATCTCAAATTTGAAATCATCCAGCGGATGCCCACTTATATAGACACCAACCACATCCTTTTCACGATTGAGCTGGTCAAGTGTGCGCCATTCTGGAGCAGGAGGGATGACAGGTTCTGGAATTTCCGCATCCGCCGATTCTCCAAACAATGAAGCTTGAGATGAGTTAGCCGCATCTTGAATGGCATTGCCGTATCGAATGGATTTCTCAATGAAGCTTTGGCCTTTGTCATCTTCAGTGAAGTACTGAGCACGATGCACCCCAGTGAAAGAGTCAAATGCCCCCGCCACCGCGAGGGCTTCTAAATTTTTCTTGTTTACAGTTCTGAGATCTAAGCGTGATGTGAAATTGAAAATGCTGTGGTAAGTGCTTTCTTCATTTCTTTCTTTAATGATGGCTTCAACCGCACCTTCACCAACGCCTTTGATTGCTCCCATGCCAAATCGAATTTGACCTTTGTCATTGACCTTAAACTTGTAATTACTCTCATTGACATCTGGTCCAAGAACCGCAAGTCCCATTCGACGACACTCTTCCATGAAGAAGGTCACTTTCTTAATGTCATTCATGTTGTTGGTGAGAACAGAAGCCAAGAATTCAGCCGGATAATTGGCCTTGATGTATGCCGTTTGAAATGCAACCATGGAATATGCGGCGGAGTGAGATCGGTTAAATCCATATTCTGCGAAGCGCATCATAATGTCGAAGATCTCGTTCGCCTTCTCCTCAGGAATATCGTTGTGTTTTAGACAGCCATCCTTGAAGATTTCGCGCTGCTGTTTCATCACGTCCATCTTCTTCTTACCCATGGCGCGTCGGAGTATATCCGCTGCTCCGAGTGAGTAACCTGCAAGGATTTGAGCGGCCTGCATAATCTGCTCCTGATATACCATGATTCCGTAGGTATCTTTCAGAATGGGCTCAAGTTTCTCATGAGGATATACAACTTCCTCACGCCCTTGCTTTCGACTGATGAATAGATCAATAAACTGGAGTGGACCCGGTCGGTAAAGAGCGTTCATTGCAATTAGATCCTCAATGTTATTTGGTTTGAGGTTCTTTAAATGCTTTTGCATGCCTACAGACTCGAACTGGAATGTCCCGTTCGTCTCGCCTTTCTGGTAAAGCTCAAAGGTCTTCTGATCATCCAGCGGAATGTTATCGAGATCGATTTCAACGCCATGTCTGTCTTTCACGATGGTGACAGCATCCTTGAGTATTGTCAGCGTTTTAAGACCAAGAAAGTCCATCTTGAGTAGACCAGCGCTCTCCACAACACTGTTATCGAATTGGGTGACCAACAGCTCAGAGTCCTTTGCTGTAGCGACAGGAATATACTCACGGATGTCATCAGGAGTAATGATGACGCCACAAGCGTGGATTCCTGTATTTCGTACAGATCCTTCCAGCTTTCGAGCTTGGTTTAGGATTTTTCCTTCTTCGTCAGCTTTTTCACTGATTTCACGGAGTTTGATAACGTTGGTCAAATCGTCTCCATTGAATTCTTTCTTGAGTTCATCGGCACTCGGTCCAAAAATGTGCTTGAACTTCTTTAGATCTGGAACCAACTTGGATATTCGATCAGCATCTTGAAGTGGTAAGTCCATGACACGAGAAACATCCCGTATACTCGACTTAGCAGCCATAGTGCCATATGTAATGATCTGAGCCACTTGACCTTGACCATACTTATTTACTACATAGTCGATAATTTTATCGCGACCTTCATCATCAAAGTCGATGTCAATATCAGGCATGGATACCCGCTCAGGATTTAAGAAACGCTCAAAGAGGAGTTTGTATTTGATTGGATCAATGTTGGTGATTCCAATTGCATATGCAACTGCAGAACCAGCAGCAGAACCACGTCCAGGGCCTACCCAGACACCTCGTTTTCTAGCCTCTGTTGTGAAATCCTGAACGATGAGGAAGTAGCCTGGAAATCCCATGTCGGCCACGACCTTCAACTCGAAATTGAGCCGGTCCTCGATTTCTTGGGTGATTTCGCCATATTTTTTCTTGGCGCCTTCAAATGCCAAGTGTTTCAGATAGGCATTCTCATCTGCGAACTCCTCAGGAATCTCAAACTTGGGCAGCAGAATGTCACGACCGAGACTGTATTCTTCAATCTTATCGACCACTTCTTTGATGGTGGTGATGGCCTCCGGTAGATCAACGAAGAGCTTCTTCATTTCCACCTGTGACTTAAAGTAGAATTCGTGATTGGCCATCCCAAACCTAAATCCACGACCTCTGCCAATCGGTGTATCCTGAAGTTCATTCTCCTTGACGCATAGAAGAAGATCGTGCGCTTGAGCATCATCTTCAGAGGGGTAGAAGACGTTGTTTGCTGCGAAATATTTCACATCATATTTCTCACAGAATCGAAGCAGCACCGCGTTGACGCGTTTTTCTTCTTCGAGGCCATGGCGCATTAACTGAGCATAGAAGTCGTTACCAAATTCTTCGTGCCAGTACTTGAATGCCTCTTCGGCTTGTTTCTCACCGACATTCAGAATCAAATGAGCTACCTCGCCTTCCAATCCGCCTGTGGTAGCAATTAAGTTTTCCTTGTACTCTTCAAGAATGGGCTTGTCAACTCTCGGTAATCCAAAGTAAAACCCTTCGGTGTATCCAATCGAGCTCAGCTTACTGAGGTTGTGATAGCCGGCCTCATTTTTGGCGATCAATACTTGCCTGAATCGCCGGTCTGGTGCATCCTTGGTGAACTGGTGCTTGAGCCGATCTTCAGCAACGTAGAATTCGCATCCAACGATTGCCTTTATGCCGTTGTTTTCGCACTCACGTACGAATTGAAACGCCCCCATCATGTTTCCAAAGTCGGTGATGGCCAACGCTGGCATCTCATCTTCAACCGCCTTTCTTACAATGGTCTTGACGTCAGAAGTGGACTGAAGTATGCTGAATTGCGTGTGATTGTGCAAGTGCACAAATGGATAGTCTTTGAGCAAGGCCTCATTTGCAGCGACGTCATGATCCAGCGAGTCATCAACTTCCGATCTGGAGCCTTCATCCAAATCTTCGGGCGTGTACGGCTGGATGTTGAGTCCAATGAGTTCGAATGGCTTGGAGTTCGTTTCCCTGAAAAGTTTGATGTACTCATCATTCGATTCAAGATCCTTGACGGTGATGACTCCAATTCGAATGAGTTCGAGGAAGCAGCGCGCCGTTGCCTCAACATCCGCAGAGGCGTTATGGGCATTCTCAACCTTTTCTTGAAAGAGCTTGTCACTTAGCTCGCTGAGTGTTGGATACTTGAATCCTTTGCCGCGACCTCCTGGTAGTTGGCAGAAGTCCGTACTGGACTGCATTGTATCAAGCGACTTCTTCTTTAAAAATCCGTCATCGCGGCCATATCGGTGGTACTCGGCACCAAGAACTTTTTGATCAAACTCAACATTGTGACCAACAACAAAGTCGGTGTCTTCTAATGCTTTCTGGAATTCGTCAAACACTTCTGCGATTGGGACGCCCATCCGTTCCGCTCGTTCGGTGCTAATTCCGTGAATCTTCTCAGCGTTGAAAGGAATTGTGTAACCATCGGGTTTGATGATGTAGTTCTTCGTTTCAATGAGCTTGCCCTTGTAGTCATAGAGCTGCCAAGCCAATTGAACAACACGTGGAAAGGATTCGAAGTCAGAAACTTCGGCTTTCCAGTTTTCAATTCTTCCAGTGGTCTCGGTGTCGAATATTAAATACATGGGCGGATAGGCAATCGATAAGTAACCAGTTGTGTGTTACAAGCTATAAAATTAGAAGTGCAATCCGGGTTAGAAAGAGTTGTTGAAATATAGGGTCGTTTTGTGAAGAACTATGTGGGATTTTAGAGAAATTTCCTTGATTCAGAAGTCAATCAACTATTCAGAGGTTCAGGAGATTGGCAATTTACTTAGCTGTACTTTTGCGGCTTTTTTTGAGCGCCAAACATGAAGAAGTACATCAATCTCTTTGATTTCAACCAGAAGGTTGACTACAAAATCGAAATCCTCTCAGGTCTGACCGTTGCTCTCGCACTTGTGCCAGAGGCAATTGCATTTGCACTCATTGCTGGATTGTCTCCACTTACAGGGTTGTATGCTGCCTTTTCCATGGGTCTGATTACCTCAATCTTTGGTGGGCGCCCAGGTATGATATCAGGTGCTACAGGCGCTGTAGCTGTTGTGATTGTAAGTCTGGTAGTGAGCCATGGGGTGGAATATGTATTCGCAACATTAGTGTTGGCTGGAATTATGCAAATGTCCGCCGGCTTGCTCAAACTAGGAAAGTTCATTCGGCTTGTCCCACAATCCGTCATGCTGGGATTTGTCAATGGCCTTGCCATTGTCATCTTCCTTGCCCAACTCGATCAGTTCAAAACCCCAAGTTCAGCAGGACTTATGGAGTGGATGACGGGTTCTGATCTCGGAATTATGGTTGCACTTGTGGGTTTAACCATGCTCATCATTTGGGGTTTACCTAAACTCACCAAAAAGCTGCCAGCATCTCTGGTTTCCATCTTGGTCGTCATCGGATTAGTTCTAGCCTTTGGAATCGATACCAAGACAGTTGGCGACATTGCAAGTATTGATGGCGGATTTCCACCATTTCATATTCCCGATCTTCCATTTAATTGGGAAACCCTCGTTGTAATATTCCCATATGCGCTTATCGTTGCTGGCGTTGGATTGATTGAAAGCTTATTGACTCTGAACCTTGTGGATGAGATTACTGAAACGCGCGGCTGGGGAAACAAAGAAGCAGTGGCTCAAGGAATGGCGAATACTGTTACTGGCTTTTTCTCTGGAATGGGTGGATGTGCCATGATTGGTCAAAGTCTTATCAATATTTCCTCCGGAGCGAGAGCGAGACTATCTGGTATCGTGGCTTCTGTGACGCTGCTCATATTCATCGTGTGGGGAGCTGATTTCATTGAGCAAGTTCCCATGGCCGCGCTCACCGGACTGATGATCATGGTCAGTATCGGAACATTCGAGTGGGCCAGTTTGAAAGCGTTTGGAAAGATGCCCAAGACGGATGTCATTGTCATGGTCCTTGTGGCTTTAATCACAGTTGTCCTGCATAACCTCGCCTTGGCAGTTCTAGTCGGTGTAATCATAGCAGCGCTCGCGTTTGCTTGGGAAAGTGCTACGAGAATTCGAGCCCGAAAATACCTAGACGATAGCGGCGTAAAACACTACGAGATCTATGGTCCGCTCTTCTTTGGAAGTGTGACAACCTTTCAGGAGAAGTTTGATATCAAGGATGATCCCAAGGAAGTGATCATTGACTTTGAGGAGAGTAAGGTGGCCGACATGTCAGGGATTGAAGCCCTGAATAAACTTACCGAGCGATACCTCAATGCAGGAAAGGTTGTTCACCTAAAGCACTTGAGTGAAGATTGTCGTCGGCTTCTTTCAAATGCCGACAAGCTCATTGATGTGAATATATTGGAAGATCCTAGCTACAAGGTGCTTTCAGATGCATAGACTTTAGCGAAGCAGGATTTTCTTAGTCCAAACAGGTTCCTCAGCTGCCTTTACTTCAATAAGGTAAATTCCTAGTTCAATTCCAGCTGTGTTTATTTCAAGCATGGATCTACTGCCAGCCAACGATTTGTTCAACATCAATTTCCCTTCTAGGCTGTAAATCGAAAACTGAATCGCTGAATCAGACAGATCCAAGTTTGTAATGAGGATTCGCCCTTCTTGGCTTGAAATGGAGAACCTCTCTTCCAAACTGACACTAGGAATCGCTGTGGTATTTGTATCAGTTGTGTCCTGAGGCGCTGTGCAATTCACAGAGTCAATCCAGAAAAAGGCGTCTGCCAATATTTGATTGCGATTCGGGAAGTCAATGGTGTGTCCAATCCCCGGTAGCAAGGTGTCGTTGGTAACCGCGCCTTTCCCATTTAGTGCATTCAGAGCAGGTGTAAACCGAACCGGAGCCGCGTCATTTCCACCGTGGATCAGATACCAGGGTGTGCCCGTCGCGTTTGAAATGAAGTTAATGAAGTCCGCAGTACCGTTTATTGCAGCTCCTATAGGCATGAACCCTGAGAAGACGCTGGTTCTTCTCATTCCATATGTATACGTAGTTTTTCCTCCCCATGAAAAGCCCATGACGTATTGCTTGGCTGTATCGACGCTGTACCAATTCCGAACAGAGTCAAGAAGGGCCGTGGTAAACGCCGTGTCAATTGGATCATCAATCTGTCCATCTGCTCCTCCGTCCGGAGAAACCAAGATCAGTTGAGTCATTTCTGCAAAAGTGATGAGTGTGTCACGCCACGATTCGGAATCCCAGCGAGCCGTGTTCCAAGGATGCAAGGCCAACATTAATCTGTGGTCAGTTCCTTCAACATAGGTTGATGGAATGTACAACGAGTATTTCTTCGCTGAATCAGACTGGAAGGCAAAGTCTCCATCGATGCTCAGTTGAGCATTCATTGAGAAGGCTGCGATGCAACAAAGTAAGCTGGTAAGGATTGGTCTCATAGGTTCTTAATTGTATAGTAATGAAGACCGAAACCCGAGCGGCTTACAATCTCCTAGTAATTAGAAAGAAACTCGGTCACTTGTTCTTTCACGTGATCAAGCATTGGTCGTGTCAGACCATGATGGCATGCTAACAACATTCCTCCTCTCATCACCTTATCGGCTTCCGCGTAACCCGATCCTGATTCCTTTCTTTCAATGTTTTTGAATCCAGGTTGTCTCAGAATGTTCCCAGTAAAGACTGTTCGTGTCTGAATGTTTCTCTTTTCTAGGAAGATTTGCATTTCTGGACGTTTGAAGGGCGCATCATCTCTAATAGTCAACGCTACTGCTAGCCAACCGGTTCGGCTGTTAGGAAGCTGCTTCGGAAGAACAAACCACTCTTCGTACTGTCTGAAGAAGTCGACCATCTCTCCAAAATTCCGCTCCCGCTCGCTGATGTTGTGATCGAGTTTGTCAAGTTGAACCAATCCAAATGCTGCGCCCATTTCAGAAGGTTCAAGATTGTATCCCGGTTCGTCGAAGATGAATTTGGAATCGTACGGAATTCCGTCTACCTCAACATTGAAACGATTCTCTATGGCTTCTGATTCTAGGAATAAAGAAGAGGAGCGACCCCAAGAGCGGAGTAATTTCCCTCTTTCAAAATGCTCTGATTCTCTTACGCAAAGCATTCCTCCATTTCCAGCGCAGTTGATCACATGTGATCCGTAGAAACTCGTAATGCTCATGTCTGTGTAAGCGCCTGAACTTTTATCGCCAATAGTACCACCAAGGGTGTCAGCAGAGTCTTCAAATAGAATGAGGTTGTGTTTGTCGGCTATCTCTCTGAGTGTTGCCCAATCCGGCATGTTTCCGATCAAGTTGGGGATCATCATCGCCCTTGTCTTTTCGGTAATCATTTCCTCAACTTTCGAAGCGTCGAGGTTGTAAGTTCCTTCTTCAACATCCACAAAAGAGGGGACGAGCCCATTTTTGATTTGAGGAGCCACAGTAGTGCTGAAGGTGAGGGCAGGAGTGATGACTTCGCTTCCCTTAGGAAGGTCTAATAATTCAACACCGAGATAATTAGCAGACGAACCGCTATTGAGCATGATGCCGTGTGGTTTGTCATAGAGCTCAGCAACTCGACGTTCCATCTCTCGGACATGATAGCCCATTTGGGTAGATGTCCGTAGGACTTTTACTACTGCCTCAATCTCTTCTTCACCATGAACAGTCATACCGTAAGGCACTCTGATCATTTCTTTTGTCTCACTCATATCGCTTCTTCAGTTTCTTTAAATAGTCATCGACATTCGACCAGCGAAAGTCGGGAAATTCTGCATTGAATTTTGATGCGTTCATGCCGCCTAAAAGCGGACGTGGAGCAAGCTGATTCAGTTGCTCAGTGGTAACAGGAATTAACGATACTTGTTCATGGCCGAAGTAGCCAATTACCTGTTCTGCAAGTTCAATTCTATTCAGGTAATCTGTTGCAGCAAAATGGTAGATGCCGGATTTATTGGCAGCCACCAATTTTAGAATGGCGCGTGCAACATCCCAAGCGTTGACTGGAGTTGCATATTGATCAGAAGGAAGTTTTAGCTCCATTGCCTCACCTTTTCGCATGTTCTCGCTGAGTCTTGATACGAAGTTCTTCCCACGAATCTCATCTCCATAAACGTTGGTGATGCGACAGATGAGGTGTTCAACACCTGATGCCTGAATTGCTTGCTCTGATGCAAGTTTGTGTTTGGCGTAAACCCCCAAGGGATTGACGTCATCTACTTCTGCATACAAGCCTTTCTTGCCGTCGAAAACATAGTCTGTACTTAAATAAACCAGCTTCGCGTTATGCTTTTTCGATATTTCAATCGCGTTTAATGTAGATTGAACGGTCTTCTGATAGCTTTCTTCCTCGTTTTCTTCGCAGTAGTCTACCCAAGTAAGCGCGCCACAGTGGACGATAATATCCGGTGCAAATCCATCCACATCAGCATTGTTCTCGTCATCAAGATCAAGCGTATTGAAGAATTGGGTATGCTCCGTTTCAAAGCTGAAGTGAGTCCCAAGTACATCGTGTCCTTGTTCAGTGAAGTATTTGAGGCAGTTTCCGCCTACTAACCCTGATGCTCCAAGTATGAGGAATTTCATTGGGTGCAATATTACTTTAAGCCCTAGAAATTGGAGTCAAGAGATATTAGGTCAAAACAAGAGTACGAGAACCCCTAGAAAAAGAATGCCTAAAAATGGTATAAGCCACAGAATGAAGCCGACCTTACCTTTTTTACTGTGCTTCATGGAGAACCATATTGCTGTGATTGTTGGCCATGTGATGAGGGCAAAGAAGGAAACGAATATCCCAAACAAATACAGGCCTAAGAAAATAGAAACCAAACCGCCTAATGAACCTGCCGCAGAAATACCGGCCAAAAGAATTAAAAACAAGCCAAGACCTGCAAGAACTGCGAGTGAAAGGCTTGTAATTCCAAGAATGAGGGCGGCATCACCCATTGCCTTGTAAAATCGCTCCGTGAATATTGTTTTGTCTTGCCGTGATTTATAGTGGTCGATTAAATAAATGACCCCAATCGTCAGTGCAATCAAGCCAATCCCTAAGGCCACAGGTCCCAAAATGTAGAAGAACGGATTGATGAAGAGGATGAACCCGGAAGAATATATATAACTGAATGCGCTGAGAGCTAATGCTATTGCGGCAGTGATGAGTGATATTTTAGCTCTTTTTCCTGAATCTGCTGATTGCTTAGGCTCTGGTTCCTCTTCTTCAGAATCTTCTTCATTAATCGCCCTGCTTCCACCATCATTAAATACATGCAGCGACGGCCTTTTTAGCGCGGTAACTTTTGATTCAACTTTTCGAGTTTGACTCTTAATTTGAATACTTCGAGCCACTGAATTCCTGTTTTGTCCTACCACATTATTCAAGGATGCAGGACTGATATGAGATTTCTGTGAGAAAGCATTGTTTTCGTTTTGCTTTTGTTTCCCGAGATCTATGTGGAACCCACTTCTGTACTTTCTTTTCTGAATCCATCCGTTTGAAACCACATCAGAAGACTGTTTGCATCCACTCAGTACAATGAGGGCAGACATGAAAAAGAATAGAATCCGGATGTGTCGGGAAATCACGCCCCCAATTTATAGTTTATCCCAGCACGAACAATCATGATGCACATCAATGGAATGGTTGCAACATGGAGCATTTGCGGAAGAAATGGGAATGCTATCAAAGTCAATATTAATAGCGAACCATACACCGTCCAATACATCTTCTTAAATCTTGGATTGAACAAGAAGGGAATAGCAATCAAGTGAATTGGCCAAGCCCAAAGAATGTTTAAGTTCTCAGCAGTTGCACTGTGATCTGTGATGAACCAGAGAAATGCAATTAAAGCCCCAACCGCCCCATAGATAATGAAAAGGCCGATGTCCAGTCCAATGAATAACTTCTGTTTCCGATAGCCAATGGCGGATAAAATTGCAACGAGGCCAAATAGAATCCAAAACAAGGGTATTGGGTTTGTCAGCGAGTTTGACATTGTCAATCCTTGGGTTTCGAGTAAGCTTCGATTCTCTTTGACCAACGGCTTATTTTCAAGTGTTGCATTCTCGAAGGCCGCAGAGAGTTCGTTGGGCAAAAACATGTACTCAATGTACCTGGGTTTCACATCGCACGGCAGGCCTAGACCAAGATCAATTCCAAAGTCTCCCCATTGATGATAGACTAAATATTCGTCAATCATGTTTCTGAAGCTTGGGTCGCCTTTCTTCGTCAGGTCCTTGTATAGCACTTGTCCATCCAGAGCGGTTTCCAGAACATCTCTTAGAATCGAGGAGCAATTGTCATAGAAGAAATCATACAAGTAGTACCGGTTTTCGGGCTGGTAGTTCCAGTGGAGATATTCCATGACTCGCTGTTTCTGAATGGAATCCAAATCCAAAACCTGCTCAATCACACCTCGTCCTTCATATTCATACGACCACAGAAAGTTCTCCATGCTGGAAACTGCAAGTCGATAATTCAAGCGCCCCATCGTGAAGTTGAAATAGAAATCTTCATCAAATGAAAAGGTGCCATAATTGAAGACAAGGTCAATGTCTTGAGATGGATCCTGAACCCGCATTGCGCTGTGTCCAAAAAGGGAATACAGCTCTGCGCCGGGGCTACATGTTAGGAGAGATATTTCAGCAGAGTTGCTGAGAATTGGCGCGCTTTGAGAAATGGAATTGACTGAATATAAAAGGCTTAATATCAGTATGTAAATGATCTTCACGTGCTTAATAAGTGAAGGGTGAATCGAAATCTGACAGATCTTGAAATTCTTGGTCTCGATTCGACATTGTTGGATTGTCGATAGGCCAATCAAAGTCGATCGATTTAGCGTGAATTCCGTCGTCGTGTGTCGGGGCGTGCATTGTTGAAGTGAGATAGATCATGCAAGTATGATCTTCTAGAACCGCAAACCCATGCGCAACACCGCTTGGTAAGTAGATCGCTTTATAGTTATCACCGCTTAATTCAACTTGAGCACAACTGCCGTATGTTGGAGAACCCTTTCTGATGTCGAGTATGACGTCTACAAGCCTTCCGTTAGTGCAGTAAATAATTTTAGCGTGATCATGAGGTGGATGCTGAAAGTGCATCCCTCTTACCACCCCTTTGTTGTTCGTCGAATAAAAGCTTTCTTGAAATTCACTGACTAAGCCTTGGCTGATCAGTGTTTGCTTATGATAAGGCTTAACGAACATTCCTCGATCGTCTCCTGCATGAAATAGGTCTATTTCAAAGACACCGGGGATATCTAGCTCGTTAAATGCTTTCATGAGAGGCTAAAAAATTCTCGAATTTGAGACTTCGTAAATTCATTGGCAGAGTTTCGCCCATCGCGATACCAGTTGATTGTCCACTCTACGGCTTTAGACGAATCAAAAGCGGGATTCCATCCCAATTCGTTCTTGGCCTTGTCGATGGCGAGCTTGAGTAGTCCTGCCTCGTGTAGCTGAGGAGCCTTATCTGGGGATTCATATGAGCCTGAGCCCCATGATTCGATGGCTAGCTCACACATGTCCAAGACATTGCGTTCATCATCTGATTCCGGTCCGAAATTAAATCCAGCGGAGAATTTTACAGGATCCTTCTCCAGAGCGGCGGCCAACATTAAATATCCATTGAGTGGATCAAGTACGTGCTGCCACGGACGAATTGAGTTCGGATTCCGAATGACTACAGGTTCATTTGCAATTAGCGCTCTAGCTATATCTGGAACGAGTCGATTGGCACTCCAATCTCCTCCGCCAATTACATTACCGCTTCGAGCGGAGGAAATTCCCTGTAGATGCTCATTGAATTTCTGCGAATTGAAAAAGGAGTTACGGTAAGAAGAGATGGCAAGCTCAGCACATGCTTTTGAATTGGAGTAGGGGTCATAGCCACCCAACCTAGCATCTTCAGGATATGGATCTGTAGTTTCAAAATTCTCGTAAACCTTGTCTGTTGTTATTAAAACCGTTGTACATTTTTTCTCAAGTGAGCGGAGAGCATCCATGACATGGATAGTACCCATCACATTCGTGTCAAAGGTCTCAACAGGATATTCGTAGGAATCAATAACCAGTGCTTGCGCAGCGAGATGGAATACGAAGTCTGGATCAAATTCTAATAATTCCTTTTTGACTCGTTCTTTGTCTCTAATATCCGCGATTACGGAGTCACACATTGAGCCTCCATCAATCTGATAATACAAGTCAGCGCTTGATTTTGGGGCTAAAGAGTAGCCTTTAACCTCTGCACCAAGTTCCTTGAGAATAAGAAGTAACCAGGAACCTTTAAAGCCAGTATGACCAGTTAGAAAAACCTTCTTTCCTGAAAATGCAGCTTTGAGATCCATTTACCAGTTTTTCCATTTTGGTTTATCGTCCCACATGTCATTGAGGTCGACATTGTCTCTCAGCGTGTCCATGCACTTCCAAAAACCGTGATGACGATATGCAGCCAACTCTCCATCAGCTGTGAGCTTCTCCAGAGGACTTCGTTCCCACATTACGTCATCCGCCTGATCTGGTAAATACTCAAAGGCCTTGGGTTCACAAATGAAGAATCCACCGTTTATCCACGCGCCGTCTTCCTGAGGCTTTTCCGTGAACTCTGAAACGCGATTATTTTCGTCAAGCTCTATCATGCCAAACCTGCTCCCTGGCTGTACGATGCTCATAGTAACGGCTGCTCCGTTTGATTCATGGAACTTCAACTGAGCTTCCATGTCAATATCACAGACACCATCGCCATAAGTGAGCATGAAGCGTTCATTTCCAACGTATTCTTGAACGCGCTTCAGCCGACCTGCAGTCATTGTTTCAAGGCCAGTGTCGACGAGCGTGACCTTAATGTTCTCGGCGTTTGTGGTATGTACAGTCATCTCATTGTTACTGAGATCAAATGTCATGTCTGAGTTGTGGAGGAAGTAATGATAGAAGTACTCTTTGATCATGTATCCCTTGTAACCGCAACAAATAATAAATTCTGTGTGGCCATAAGCCGCATAGATCTTCATGATGTGCCAGAGAATTGGTTTCCCCCCGACCTCAATCATCGGCTTCGGTTTGAGATGCGATTCTTCGCTGATTCGGGTTCCTTTACCTCCCGCGAAAATGACGACTTTCATTAGATAGGATTTGGATTTCGGCAAATATACGCGGCACTAATGCAGACCCGTTTTAAGATTGTGAAATGTTAAGAACAAGTCCTGTTGATCACCAATGATTACCAGTCTAGATCACTGAACTTTTTCTTGTTCTTAAAGAAGTAGTCAAAGACGATGGATCGAGGATACATGCCTGATTTGGAGTAACCTACCACCCAGTCCTTCAATTCCTTTCTTTTCTTTCTCCACTTACCAAGGTGGAATAAAAAGCTCCAATGCGCAGATATTATTGAAAAGGAAGCATTGAATTGACCTCTCATAATCATGTTGGCAAAAGCCAATTGATCCAAGATTAATCGGGTAAGGATTTTTGGAAACACTTCCTTTTTTGGAAGGTTTTTCATCATCATGATAAGATTATTTCGATGATTTCGGAATGTCTTTTCTGGACTTCCGTATGCGATCACTTGACCACCCATGTGATAAACTTCTGATTGTGGGCAGACCATGATTTTGAACCCTCGATTCTTCAAACGCCAGCAGAGGTCGATTTCTTCCATGTGTGCGTAGAAATCATTGTCCAAGCCACCACTTTCCTCATAAATTTTGGCTCGAATGAAAAAGCATGCCCCAGACGCCCAGAAAATTTCCATTGGCTCATCGTACTGGCCGGTGTCTTTTTCGTTGTCGTAGAACATCCTACCTCGGCAAAAAGGGTAGCCGAGTTTATCAATGAACCCTCCACAGGCACCGGCATATTCAAATTCATCTCGATGATAAAACGAACGAATCTTTGGTTGGATAACGGCAATTTTAGGATCAGCATCAAACATGGCTGTCACTGGCTCCAACCATCCTTTGGAGATCTGTACATCTGAACTAAGAAGGCAGAATATGTCAGCATCAATTTGCGCTAACCCTTCTTTGTATCCATTGGTGAACCCTCGGTTGATTTTAATGGAGATGACGTTGATTCGATCGCCAAATTGAGCGAGGTATTCCTGAGTAGCGTCGGTACTTGCGTTGTCGATCACATAGAGGCCATAATCCTTTGTGTCCGGTAGTGAAGCGATTACTTCTGGTAGAAAATCTTGGAGCAAGTCCAAGTTGTTGTACGTGAGAAGCGCAACAGCAATTTTAATGTTGGGAAATGTACTTTGTTTCAACGGCTTGATTTCGGCTGCAATGTTAATAATTAGGAAGCTCTAGCCCCGATCAAAGGTGAACGTTCAAATGCTTTGTTCGGGTCAAAGAGATATCGATAGGTCGTCATTTCTCGGATGACGCGAGCTCCATTGTTTTCTACAACCCGTATCATTTTCGGATTAAAGTCACCAATCCATGTAATGATCACACCATCGTGGCCATCTCGTCTCTTTGTTCCTTCACTTAGTTTTTTAAAGATCAAAGCCTCGATGCCTTTAGCCTGATGCTCTGGGGATACTCCAAAGACGACGCCAAAAGAGTACTTCGTTTTGTGAGTGGATTTATGGTAGAGGAATTTAGCTTTTCCCCACCAATTCAAGTTGTCACCGACTTTGCTAAGCCATTCATTGATCTCAGGTAAAGCGATGTAAAATGCAACGGGTTCGCCATTGTAGTACACAAACCAACTCAATCGCTCGTCTATAATCGGTTTGATCGTTTTGGCGAACGCTTTCAATTGCACGGATTTTAATTCGTGACGACCGTCATGACCTACCCAGGCTTGATTGTACACCGTTCGAAAATCTTCTAGATAGTTCATTAGCTTGGCTTTCGACCAATTTTGGATCGAATAATTGCCGTCTTGTTCTAAAGCGGTCGCTCTATTCAATGACTTTTCTCCCAGGGGATCATGAGCATTTCGAAAGTAGATATACATCCCATAGTACTTCTTGAAACCATAGTTTTCAAAGAAGTCAACGTAGTAAGGGGGATTGTAGTTTTGACCATAGTATGGAGCAAGATCAAAGTTCTTGGTAATCAACCCCCAGAAACGCTCTTTTTCGCCAAAATTGATTGGACCATCCATTGCCTCCATTCCTTCACTTTTCAGCCAATTTACCGCATGATCGAACAGCTTGAATGCTGCTTGTTCATTTTGAACACACTCAAAGAACCCGACACCCCCGGTGGGCTGATCAAAAGTGTTAAAGGTCCTAGGGTTTATGAAAGCTGCAATTCTCCCAACGACCGTCTGGTCCTTGTAGAGAATCCATCTTTTGGCTCTTCCTTTTTTAAGCAAAGAATTTTGCTTCGCATCAAATACTGCTTCCACGTCTTGTCTCAGATGTGGGATCCAATTCGAGTCATTAGCGTAGATTGAAAAAGGAAGCTGACGAAATGCTTCTATGCTCTTATTGTCTTTAACTTCGACAATCCTCATCAAGGCAAATTAAATCATTTGGATTTCCATCTTAATATTTCACAACCTGTTCGATTGATTTTTATCTGGGGATTGATGGGTGCTGGTAAAAGCACCACCGGAAAAAAGCTCGCTATTAAACTAGGGTGGCAATTTGTCGATTCAGACCAAGCAATCGAGGAAGATCAAGGGAGAACTGTCGCCCAAATTTTCAAAGACGACGGAGAAGAGGAATTCCGAAACCTGGAAAAAGACTGGATTGAGAAGCTAAATCTTGAAAATACCATAGTGGCGGTGGGGGGCGGAACTCCTTGTTTCAATGATCTCAACCGACGTATGCTGGAACAAGGTTTATGCCTCTGGTTCGATGCTCCAATAGGTATGTTAGTCAGTCGAATTATGAGTTCTAAAGCTCAACGACCATTGATAGCAGGATTAAGTGAAAATCAGTTGAGAGACAAACTGGCGCATTTAATGAATGAAAGACAAGAAGACTATCAAAAAGCGCACTTAATTTTTCAAATGAATAGACTGTCTATAGATGATTTAGCCACGTATGTGAAATTGGCTATTGAAGGTAAATAGTCGGCTTTGGCTTGATTTCTAAGCGCAAATGCTCTTGCATTGTCGTGGCAAGACTGAGCCCTGTAAAATCACTTTTGATTGGAAACTTTCGATGCTTCCTATCCACGAGGCTGACTGTAATCAAACAACGAGGTTCGAATTGCATGATTGCTCCCGCTACCCTCATCATACTGACGCCAGAATTGATAATGTCATCCACCAACACAACTTCTTTGTCCTTCACGGCAGAAGATTCCGCCGACAGGGTTTCAACGTCGTCAGCATCAACGTCGAGCCTCTTTACACGAACCTTCGATATTTCAGACAAATGGCTGACCAATTGATCAGCAACCCACGCGCCACGGGGCATCATTCCAATTAATGTGATTTCCAGGTCACCTTCGGTAGATTCTACAATTTGATAAGAGATTCTACGAAGAATTCGCTCAATATTCGCTGGGTTTAGAACAACAGTCTTCATTCTTGGGCTCAAATGTAGAAATCGACAAAGACAAACTTGACAGCTTCGTCTTTTATTACTTTTAGGCCGAATCAATGCCACGGATGTCACGCTTCCTCATTACGCTGATTATATCGCTTACCTCATCACTTGTATTTGGACAGGTGAAATTGAGTGGTACGGTGGAGCATGCTGGATCGGGACTCGATAACGTAACCGTTCAGATCATTGAGAACGACGCTATCCTACGAACGATTGCTGTTAGTAAAAGAGGTAGGTATGAGATGGAACTTCCAATTGGCCACGCTTATCTACTCGTATTTCGTCGCCCTTACATGTTTCCGGTTCGAATAGCGGTAAACACGAATTTGGACTCAGAAGCGATCAGTGATTCTTATGATGTGCCACTTGACATGACAATGTTCTATCGGTTTGAGGGAATGAGGGAATCCCTGGTCGCTGAGAACATCGGCATCATCAAACAGACTGGAACCGGTGAGACCACCTTCTCCTTTATTCCTAACAAGAGTGCAATTGAAAAATTGAAGCTACTCAAAGAGGAATCTCTTAAACGAGAGGAGAATCGTGAAGGGGCTATAGAGGCTCCAGTTGAAAAGATTGAGACCAACGTGGCCTTAAAATCTGAAGAGGGAAGTGAGGCTTCCGCTGTGGCTAAAACAGAAGGAGATAGACTCTTGAATACGATCGATATTGATGATGCGCCGACCAAACTGAGTAGGCAAGAAGAGCGCTATGAAACAATCGAAATAGCTAAGAATGCAGAATTGGCTGAGGAAAGAGAAAAACTGGAAGTAGAGATAGGCTCGGCCACCTCCAAAACTGAGATTGAGAACTTGTATATCCGCGAATCCAAGCGGCGCAGAGCAAATCTGATAGTAGAGGACCAAGAAAGACAAGCTTCGTTGGTTGATGCTTCTGTGAGGCAGCAAGAAGCTCAAGTAGATGGATTAATAAGCAGTGGGTTTAACCGCAAATCAGCAGCTGCTAAAGAGAGGTTTGAAATCATCAAATTCGCCTTTGATGAGGGTTGGTTGACCAGTCAAGAGACAATTTTAGTCAAGAATCGAGATCAGATTGACACGTACAAAAAAGTGCTTTATGACTGGCTCGTTCTCGATTGGGCCTATTATTATTTAAACGAGGTTGAGATCTCAGAGAGAGAGTATGAGAAGATTAAGTCGCTGGTTGAAATGTAACCTGCTCTTCGTGGTTTTATGGTTTTGTGCTTCTTCCAATGTTTTTGGACAAGTCTATAGCTTTAAGCACTTTGGGTTGGATCAAAGTATTTTCCCCAGTCGGATAGAATGCCTCGCACAGGCTAATACGGGAGAATTGCTCGTTGGTACATTGGCTGGGCTTGTGGTTTATGACGGCTTTGAGTTTTCGACGCTTACTTCAATAGACGGTCTGGCTGAAAATTCAATATCTGCGCTTATGGTTCGTGATGAGCAGGTCTGGATTGGTCATTGGGCCGGAAGCATCACTATCTATAATCTGACGACAGAGGAGAAGGAAATACTGGATCTTCAAGAAGATTTCAATTTTAATTCGATTCGACGATTACTGCCCTTGAGCAATGGCAGAGTTTTATGTGTGACCAAAGATGGAAGATTGTATGCCATCCAAAATGGCACAGCAGAAAGGGTGTTGCTGCCATTGGTAAATAAGGATGAAAAGGTAGTTGACGTCCTGATCGATCGTGGTGAGTTGTTCATGCTTACCGATTCTAGGATTCTAAAGTCATCGGATGAGAACGAAACAAGCGGTTGGCAAGAAATTTTCGAATCAGATGTAGACCTCATTTCAGCACACCGCATAGGAGGATCCGAATGGTTATTGGGAACAGAAACTGGAATTATACCCATTAACATTGAGTTTGATGAACGTTTTGCACAAGAATTGGCTAATCTGTCCTCTGGATCTCACATTTTAGATTTTTGTGAGGATCGAGATGAAAACATTTGGATTTCAACGAAGGAGGATGGCATAATCGCCTATCATCCGCTATCTAATGAATCAAAAAGAATCCAGCGCATCAATGGCCTGAGCTATAACCAAACACGCGACACGTATATGGACCGCGAAGGAGTTATTTGGGTGGCGACATCTGCTGGTTTAGATCAGTATTTGGGAGAAGCATTTACGCTCTATGACAAACGATCTGGTTTGGCTGACAATCTAATTTGGGATATGCTTCCAATAGATGATCAGTTGCTGATTGCGACGCAATCTGGTTTAATGATTTCGAAATTCGACAAGACCTCATCATCGTTTGAGACCATCAGGACGTTCACTCCTAAAGATATAGAGCCTCTACAAGTTATTAGAGGAGGTCCTGGAAATCACTTGTGGGTGGTTGACGCGACAGGAGGGATCTGGAAAGGTGACCCCACCGGAAATGAGCTGCTCCCACTCAATTCGAGCTTGCCAATTATTAATTGTGTTGAAGAAGTGAATGGAGTGATTTGGTTAGGAACAAATGATGGTGTGATTGTTCTTAATGATGATCAGCCTGTTGAACAGTATACAACTGAGACTGGCCTTGGTGGTGATCGAGTCAATGGAATTTACTACTCAAAAATCAAAAACGAAACATGGATTAGCACGTTGGGTGGTCAGCTTACGCTATTTAGAGAAGGACGGTTTCGACAGTTTGACGAAGAAGACGGTCTGACTTCAACGTTAATTCAGGACATGGCTTTCGATGCCGAAGGAAAAGCTTGGCTGGCATCATATGACAGGGCTGTCTACGTGTTAGAAAATGATTCATTTAGGCAATTAGAGAGTACAGTTGAGTTGAGGTCTGCGACCACATTTGCCATTGAGATTGATGGAAGTGGGAAAATTTGGATTGGACACAATTGGGGACTGGACGTTTACGACCCCGCATACGAGGAAATAAAGCACTTCGGTATTGATGAGGGGTTTATGGGAGTTGAGGTAAACCCAAGAGCGCTTTTTGCCTCCAGCGATGGCGTGCTTTGGATGGGCACGTTGACTGGGTTGGAGAGATTCAATCCGCTTGCCATGAGGTCCAACATCATAGAACCACTTACAACCATTAAAAGAGCCTCACTTGGTACGATTGACCTATTGGGTAAGGAAGAGGTTGAAGCTGACAATGAACAACGGGATCTGAGCATCGATTTCAAAGGGCTTTCCCTCGTGAATCCAATGCGTAACAAGTTTATTTACCGTTTACGGGGAGTTCATGAAAACTGGAAAGAGATGAACAAGCCCGAGCCTATTGAGTACCTCTCTTTACCTACAGGAACTTATCACTTCGAGCTCAAGAGTTGTAATGACAATGGTCTTTGCAATAGTAAGGTGAGTTCTATATCGTTCACCATCAATCCGCCATTCTACAATACCTGGTGGTTTTACACTTTCATCTTTTTTGTTGTGATTTCCTTGATTTTCATACTAGACAGATATAGGGCGGTTAGTTTGCTTGACGAGAAAAACTCAGTTCTCGAAAAGCTCATGCAGAAAGAGGAAGAATTAATGGATGCTCAACAGACCAACGATGAGCTACAGTCATTCATTAACTCTGAGGAGCACCTTTTTAAATCCTTGGAGAAAAAGGAACGGAAATTTATTGCTCGGGCAGAAGAAGTATTCGGAGGGCTGGGAATAAGAAAGTTATCCAAGGAAGAATTTAGCTCTGACGGAGTTTCATTGTTCGAGACAAAGGAGTATCAAATCCTCGCCATGGTTGATACCGGTGTTTCTGGATTTATTTCTGTGGCGTTACGCGAGATTGTTCAGACACAGTTTGAAAATAATCTGCCTAAATCATACGTGTCAGCTGACATCATCAATGCTTGGAAAAAAGTAATCGAGGGAGTTGAAAGTCGGTTTACAAAGTTCAAGGGTATCAGTTGGTTCATGCTCATTAAAGCAGGAGGGAAGTACTATTACTATGCAGAAGGAACAAGTGCGATCATTTATGATGGAAAAACAGCAATTGAAGTCGCTAACATAGATTCGACGAGGGCTCAGGGTGGCTTCCCACGTCTCCCAGACCTTGAGCGTCTCATTGTTGTGTCAGATGGTTTGTTTGTTCAAATGGGTGAAGGTGGAGTGAAGAATTACCCCAATTCAAGACTTGTAGAGCTGATCACAAACTCAAGTGATTTGGATATTGAAGATGTGCTCGACCTTTTTGAAACTGACATTACCTCCTGGAGAGGTGGAATGGACCTCGTTGACGACATTAGTTACCTAGTAATGAATAATGAAAAAGCTTAGTATTGTTTGGATTGGTTTGCTCCTCATTGGTTGTGGTTCACCGGATCAAGGCCAAGTGAATTCTGATGAAGTGCATCGGCAAACTGATTGGAGGTGCAGCGTTTTAGGAATTCTTCAGCTTGATACGCTGGCCGATGAGTGGAATCAGGCTACATTCATTGAAGTGTCTTCATCAACTCCACTTCAGCAACTAAGTGATCGATTATTTGAGGTTGCATTTACCGGAGATTCGAAAGTCTTTGCTTCTGACATTTTTGGAGTGGTTGATATCGAATCAGCGTTGACTCCTGAAGGATTATTAGAAGAATTGAAAGTCATCGACACAACGAGCATAGAAGACTTGCAAACTGGAAAACTTCGCGACACCGTAATTGACTTGAGTTTTACCCAAGATGAGGTAAGCGCGCTTCGCATATTTTGCTCGATCGACGGTGAAACCTCACAGTTAAATCCAAGATATGCAGGTATTGGCTCTCAGGTCTTCGACCATGAATCGGGTCGTTTAAGAGGACTAAGCTTCAAATTTTATGTTCAAGTAGGGGAAGGGATGAGTCTAGGTTCATCTTCCGAGAGTTTGGTCATGCAAACGGACAGCATGGGTCTATTCCGACCGATGGCATTCTTGATGCATAACGAAGATTCGGATCGCGGTATATCAGATATTGCTAGGGAGAAGTTTGGATCAGAAACAAATCAAGTACAATGCTCATTTGATCTTCATTATGATAATAGCAACGGTAGATTCTATCTTCAAGAATTGAAGCTCTCACTAGTCGAGCAGCCGCTATAGTTTCTTGAGAATGATGAACAACTCGGACCCTTTTCGAGGCTCAATGCTGTTGTTTGAGGAACTCATGACCTGAACTTCAAAATGTTCGCTGAATAGTTCGAGGTAATCTTCCTGCGTTCCTCCGAAAGGCGGATGATCATGTCCAAAATCGGTCTCAAATAATAACCCGATCAATTTGCCTCCAGGATTGAGGAGTTTTGAAGCCTTTTCGATATACTCCATACGAAAAGAAGGATCGAGGGCGCAGAAAAATGTTTGTTCGATGATAAGGTCGAAAGTCTGTTCAATTTTGAAGAAATCATCCACGAGCAAATTGCTAACTGGAAATGTCGGAACTCGTTCATGGAAGACCTTGAGCGCTGTGGGTGCAATGTCGAGCAAATAAACATTCGGGAATTCTTCTCGGTGAAGATATTCGCCTTCCCAAGCCTGTCCGCATCCGGGAATCAGAATGTCAATGGTTTTATCCTCTAGTTGGTCAATGTACTCTTTGATCGGAGTAGATACATGGCCAATATCCCATCCTGTCTGGTTTTTTGCCCACCTGGACTCCCAGTAGTTTGCATCGAACCTCAACTAGTCTTCAGTTTCTTTGTCTAGTTTCAAGACGTGTCCCATCTTATCCTTCTTGGTCTTTAAATAGTGATGATTGTGAGGATTGGTTGGGGCTTCCAATGAAACAACGTCAGTAATCTCCAATCCATACCCAATCAATCCAGTTCGCTTCTTAGGATTGTTACTCATCAACTTCATTTTGCGAACTCCGAGATCATTGAGAATTTGAGCACCAACACCATAGTCACGCTCATCCATTTTGAATCCTAACTGTAGATTGGCTTCTACTGTGTCTAAACCTTCTTCTTGAAGTTTGTAAGCCTTGAGTTTGTTCAAAAGGCCAATTCCTCGTCCTTCCTGTTGCATGTACACAACGACGCCTTTCCCTGCTTCATCAATTTTCTGCATGGCTTCGTGGAGTTGGGTTCCGCAATCGCATCGATTTGAACCAAATATGTCTCCTGTTACACATGATGAATGAACCCGAACTAAAATCGATTCGTCAACATCCCATTCACCTTTAGTTAAGGCGATATGTTCTTCGCCTGTAGTCGTTTGGGTGTAGGCATGGAGTTTGAAATCGCCCCATTGGGTAGGCATGTCTACAGTCACATTCTTCTCAATAATTCGCTCCTTTAACATTCGGTAGCCGACCAGGTCTTCAATAGAAATAATCTTCAGGTCGAATCTTTCTGCAATTTCTTTTAGCTGCGGGAGCCGAGCCATTGTCCCATCTTCGTTCATTATCTCCACTAAAACTCCTGCCGGCTTCAGACCAGCGAGACGCGCAAGGTCAATTGTGGCTTCTGTGTGTCCGGTTCGCCTTAGCACACCTCCTTGTTTTGCCTTCAGTGGGAAAATATGACCTGGTCTCCCGAGGTCTTCAGCCTTCGTATTCGGATCTATTAGCGCTTTCACGGTCTTAGCTCTGTCACTCGCGCTGATCCCCGTTGTGACTCCTTGTCCATTGAGGTCCACAGAAACGGTAAATGGAGTTTCATGGAGTGCGGTGTTTTTTGGAACCATTAGTTCAAGGCCCAGCTCTTCACATCGGCTCTCAACTAAAGCAGTACAAATTAATCCTCGTCCATGCGTAGCCATGAAGTTGATAATTTCAGGGGTAATGAAGTCTGCTGCAGCGATAAAATCACCTTCATTCTCACGATCCTCATCATCCACGACGATAATGACTTTTCCATTCTTGATGTCTTCGAGTGCTTCTTCGACTGTGTTAAGCATGAGTCAATTTTTTGCAAAGCTACCAAAGCTCTCAGCTATAACATCCATTACTTAAATTGTTCAGTACTATTGACTCAATGAAGTGGTCTGATTCGCTCTACACATACTTCGAAAGCCTTGAAGTGCCCAATGTGCCTTCTCAGTATGATGTCATGAACCCATACCAACAGGTGGAAACCATGCAAGTGGTCAAGTCATTTCTCACGAAGTATTACGACGATGAAAAAGAGCGAACATTGCTTTTTGGGATCAATCCAGGTCGATTTGGATCAGGAGTAACAGGGATTTCATTTACGGACCCAGTGAGGTTGAAATCGGTTCTCAACATTGAGCACGATTTTGACATGCGCGCAGAGCTGAGCAGTCAGTTCATTTTTGAAGTGATTGAGGCTTATGGCGCGAACCCTTTCTTTCAAAATTTCTTCATCAGCGCAGTCTACCCATTAGGTTTCTTGTATCGTGGGAAGAATATCAATTACTATGAACTCGAAGGTTGGAAGGACTACATGATTCCGCTGATTGAAAAGGAGATTGAGCAACACTTAAAATGGCCGGTGAATCGGACCGCATGTGTATGCATTGGGAAAGGAGCCAATTGGAAGTTTCTTAAGGCGTTGAATGATAAAAATGGGTGGTTCGATGAGGTGAAAGTTCTACCTCACCCTCGTTGGATATTGCAGTATCGCAGGCGCTTTAAAGATCAATATCTCGATGAATATTTGCAGGTTCTGCACGAGCATCGGAATTCATAATCGCTTGTTTACTACATTAGCCGGAGAACTACTAACAGCATGGGAAGTTTCGATGTAGAAAAGATCAGTGACCCGCTTGCCCGGCGCGCCTTTACCCGACATTTATTGAATGATATTAAAGCACTTGAACTCATGCTCAAGAAGGGCATGTTCGAGTCTGGAATTGATAGGATTGGTGCGGAGCAAGAACTAGCGATTGTCAACAAGGAATGGCGTCCAGCGCTGAACAACCTTGAAATTATCGATGCTTTCAAGGATGATCATCTAACAACGGAGATAGCCAAGTTTAACCTTGAGATAAACCTTGATCCTTTCGAGTATACTGGAGATTCTCTCAAAAAAATGCACGATCAGCTCGAGGAGCTTTTAGCCACCGTCCGTGAAAAAGCTAAATCCCTTGGGTCTAGGGTGATTCTAACAGGAATTTCACCCTTTGCTAATTTGATTTTTACTGTATTATCAGTAAGCGTTTTTACAGTTTATCTCCCGAAGGTTAGTCTTTAAACCTCCAGTGTAATCTCATCTCAAACCCATCTGTAATCAATGTGATCGGATTCTCTTTATAAGTTTCAAAATTGAAAGATTGAGAACCGAGAAAAGACTGACTGCCGTTGCTTCTTACTCCTGTCAGCTCCACTTTTGATATTTCCGGAAGAATTCTGACTTCATTTTGAGGATAGACCTGAAAGATATAAGGAGTCGAATTGCTAAAGCTTCCTTCAGCTTGTGTCGCATTAAAACTGGAGAAGCATTTGACGATGAACTTGGAATATGGTGAATCACCCACAATTTCTACGTAATCGACGTATCGGTAAGATGACTTGAAATCTACTGTGATTTCATCTGATCTGTAACCATTCTTGGCGTATGCCGTGAGAGTTACACTGTGATTGTCTTCGGTTACAAACGTTCGTTGAACCTCATCACCTACTTGGGCACTGAGATCGTCATCAAATCTCCAAGTCAGAAATTCGTAATCCTCGCTACAAGAAGTGATTTTAATGAAGGATCCTGCTTCTACGGCATCTTCAATGTTCACACAAGCCGTCGGCTGCTTTTGGCAAGAGCTGAATGCGATTAAGACTATAGAAATAGATGCTAGTCTCAGAAGTTCCATGACATTCCGACTTGTGGGACGACGGCTCCCTGGTTCATGCTAAGTTCAAAATAGTCAAGTGTAAAAGGGTTTTGTTGACGATACTTGGGTTTCTCCATGTTCCTGGTTTTCTTCCTCAACAACAGGTGAATTGCGGTTCCTCCTATTGCGAGAGCCACTCCAGTGAAAAACACGGTATTGACAGTGCTATATTGATTTAAAGCATTCGTATAAGTCTCCTTGGTAACTGCACCATTGTCATATAAAAATTTGTTTTTGACAAATTCTTCGTGCCTAGGACCTCGTTCAAAACACATGATGGGCGCAATGATCAAACCAATTCCTGCCAATGAAAGAGGAGCAGTTCGGTTCCAGAATACGGCCCGTTTATACGTCTCTTTGGCTGAGAGGTAAGCCGTGAATTCATGATCCAACTTCAACTTTCTCACGTAGGCCATCGAATCCGGTTTCTCAATAACTAAATCATCGGAGAATGGCTGATACTTGGGTGAATATATTTCAATCTTGTTGTTACCGACAGGAAGACTCAGCGTGTTCTGGTTCATGATAATGCGATCATTTATCCTGAGAAATATCTCTTCGCTGCCTTTAATATAGAAGCGAACTTTTGCCGAGTCTTGGGCTTTTGTTCCGAGAGCAATGAGAAGCAAGAATGCTGTAAGTTTCCACATCAGTGGGTAAAGCTATATGAATATGGGTATTCATACTGGGAAAAATTAGAGAATGGCGTTATTAGATGACAATGGATTTCTTTAATTTGACGTTACATCCTATCGCATTGAAAATTCTATACATAGAAGATGACGACATCAATCTAATGGTGATTGAGAAAATGCTCAAGCAGCATGAAGTCGAAACTTGTAAAACTGCCTCAGATGGGAAGGTCATGATCCAGTCTCATCAATTTGACATTATTCTATTGGACATGATCTTGGCACCTCCAAAAATGAAGGAGCTGAATTGCTCATTGAGTTAAGAGCCTTGGGATTCACGAATCCCATCGTAGCCATTACAGGTTATGCTTCAAAAGATGAAGTTTCGTTGTACATGGAAAAGGGATTTGATGCCTATTTCACGAAGCCAATTGATAAAGCCAAACTGGTTGACTACCTCGATTCCCTGATTTAAATTGGAATCAGCCGCTTAGGATTGATTAATTCAGTAATCTCAGGTGGGCCGTTGAAATGCTTCGATTTAAAATCGTCGAGCTCATCCAATGTCTCTGCTGAAAGCATTTCACTAATCTCATCCATAGCATCATCGCTGATCATATATGGAAAGGCCGAATAAAGCATCTTATCTCCTCGACAATGCGCATTCATGACATACTCGCTGCATTCATCTTTCGCCTTTTTAGTCAGGATGCAATTATCCAGACTTAGACTGAGGTTGTTTTCATCGATCATCTGAACATAGCCACTCGACTTTTCCACGAAGTAGGCCTCAATTTTCTCAATGGAGCTCTTACTCATTCGCTCTCTAAAATCTTCTGCACAGCTCATGCACATAGCATATTCGAATATTACCTCTTCAACTCCAAGGTTAGGAACTCGTCGCATCGCTTTTTCAATCATGTACTCCTGGTTATCAGTCAGTAACACATTACAAGTCATGCAGTTAGTGAATGGAGTATCCGTGTCGGAGTTGTAGAATCGAGGATTTATTTCGGATTCAAAATTTTCCACATTCAAGTATAACCATATATCCCATTTCGAGGCGCTCCTCCTATGAGGCATATAGATGTGACAACCCATGTTTTACATTCGCGACAAATCTTGAGAAATGAAGAAATCGTTGATCATATTATCTGCAGTCCTTATTGGGTGCGCAGGACAACAAGAAACTACAGAGCAAGTGATGAAATTAACTTATCCTGAAACGACAAAGGGAGACGTGGTAGATGAGTATTTCGGAACCCAAGTTGCGGATCCATACCGATGGTTAGAAGATGATATGTCGGACGAGACTGCCGCGTGGGTGAAGGGCCAGAATGCGGTCACATTTGATTACTTATCTCAAATTCCATTCAGGGAAGCAATCAAAGAAAGGTTGACTCAGTTGTGGGATTATGAAAAGTTTAGCGCCCCATACAAGAAAGGGAGCCACACTTACTTCTACAAGAATGATGGATTGCAAAACCAATACGTTATGTACAGGGACACCGATGGAGGTGAAGAAGTATTTCTTGATCCAAATCAATTCTCAAAAGATGGAACTACAAGTTTATCCGGAGTGAGCTTCACAAAGGATGGAACACTAGTGGCTTATCAAATTTCTGAAGGCGGATCTGATTGGCGGAAGGTCATTGTGATGAACGCAGAAACTAGGGAGATCATTGAAGACACGTTGGTAGATGTGAAGTTCAGCGGGTTATCATGGATAGGAAATGAAGGCTTTTACTACAGCAGCTATGAAAAACCAGAAGAAGGTTCCGATTTGAGCGGAATCACCGATCAGCATAAGTTGTACTTCCATAAATTAGGTGATGATCAAGCAAATGATCAATTGATCTTTGGCGGAACTCAAACACCGCGACGCTATATCGGTGGACACGTCACTGAAGACGGGAACTTCCTTGTGATCTCTGCGGCAGTTTCAACATCAGGAAACGAGCTTTACATTCAAGATTTGAGATCTGATGGATCCTCGATCGTACAAATGGTCGATCATTTTGAAAATAATAATCATGTTATTCATTCGGTAGGGGATCAGCTCTACATTAAAACAGATCTAGATGCTCCAAATGGTCGTGTGGTTCAATGCAACTTGTCAACGCCATCACCAGATAGTTGGACAGACTTCATCGCAGAAACAGAGAATGTTCTGCGCATAGGAACAGCGGGAGGTAAATTCTTTGGTAACTATTTAAAGGATGCAACATCGATGATCGTTCAGTTCGATGCAAACGGCGAGAAGGAACGTGAAATTGAGCTTCCAGGCGTTGGGTCGGCAGGCGGGTTTGGCGGTAGAATGGAAGATGAGGACTTGTACTATACATTCACATCATACATCTATCCACCAACAATCTTTAAGTACACCATTGCCGATGGAGCTTCCGAGGTTTATAAGCAAAGTGGAGTAGACTTCGATCCAACTCAGTTTGAATCAAAGCAGGTCTTTTATAAGTCAAAGGATGGAACTAAAGTTCCAATGATCATTACATACAAGAAAGGCATGGAGCTAAACGGTTCAAATCCAACGTTGTTATACGGATACGGAGGGTTTAACATCAGTCTTTCACCTTCTTTCAGTACCTCCAATATTGTCCTCATGGAGAATGGTGGAATTTTCGCTGTTGCAAACCTTCGAGGCGGAGGAGAATATGGAGAGAAATGGCACGTAGCTGGAACGAAATTGAACAAGCAAAATGTATTTGATGATTTCATCGCCGCTGCGGAGTACTTAATCTCAAATAAGTACACAAACTCCGAAAAGTTGGGTATTCGCGGTGGCTCAAATGGTGGTCTTCTCGTTGGCGCAACGATGTGTCAGCGACCAGATCTCATGAAGGTTGCACTTCCAGCGGTAGGCGTTATGGATATGCTTCGATATCACAAATTCACAGCAGGGGCAGGATGGGCATATGATTATGGAACTTCTGAAGATTCTCAAGAGATGTTTGAATATCTAAGAAACTATTCACCAGTACATGCGCTAAAAGAAGGAGTCAGTTATCCAGCGACAATGGTGACGACGGCTGATCACGATGATAGAGTTGTGCCTGCACATTCATTCAAGTTTGCGGCACAACTTCAAGTTTCTCATGCTGGAAACACTCCAGTGCTGATTAGAATCGACGAGAAAGCTGGACATGGAGCGGGCAAGCCCACTTCCAAGATAATAGAAGAACAAGCGGACATTTGGTCATTCTTTTTCTTCAATACTAACTCCGATGTGAACTACGGAGACGAATCAGAATCTTGATTTGATGGACATAATTAAAGAGAGGGAGGCCAGATGGCCTCCCTTTTTTGTTTTGAGAAACTCTAGATTGCAAGTATCATTGCTTGCGTGAAGACCCGTTTCTTATCATATTTCAATCAACCTTATCCGTTTAACTCCGAACCAAAAAAGTATCTGAAAGTCGTAGTGATTTTCGGCGTGTTCGTAGCGGGTTTTTTGTACACCTTCAAACCATTCGGCATATCCAGCGCCCAAGGAAATCATGATCTATGGATATCCTTAAGCTTTGGTGCCGTTACTTTCTTATCCCTCCTGATACTCCTGGTCCTATTTCAATCCTTTCCTAAGGTTTTCAATGATGATAAATGGACCTTAGGAAAAGAGCTCTTCTTCAGCGCTTTGAATTTCTTCTTTGTTGGCAATGCCAACTTCTTGTTCATGAAATACGGTTGTTATCGAGTGGATGGATACATCGATTACGGAGGTATGATGTTTGCCACTTTCGCGGTTGGATTCTTTCCATACACATTCTTGCTGTTGATCAGTCATCTGAGGAACCTGAAATTGAATATGTCGCGGGCCGAAGGATTGACCTCGGAATTGCGACATGCAGAACGGTCTGAAGCCATACCTCAAGAGTTGAAGGTCATTTTGGAAGGGCAGAACGACAAAGAGGAAGTCAAAATCAACCCTAAAGACATTATTCTGATTAGTTCTTCGGGAAATTATATCGAAGTGTACTTCATAAAAAACTTGGCGCTAGAGCGGAAGGTACTCCGTGGTTCGCTCTCCAAAATCGAAGAATCATTGTTAGAATTTGACTTTTTCTTTAGATGTCACCGTACTCACCTCGTCAACCTCGAAAGGGTAGAAGAGGTGAAAGGCAACTCTCAAGGCTATCGTTTGGCATTTGGTCAAGACATCCATGATATTCCGGTAGCTAGAACTAAGAATCATGAGTTCAGAGAACTGATTTCATCCCTCGCTAGCTAAGCATTTGATACCTCAACTAATTCAATTGATCACATTGGTAGTCAGTTGGTACCAGAGCTAGGCAAGTGACCACATTCAGCATAGGTGAAACCTTGTATCAATCTAGGTTTGTTTCAAAATTCAAACGATGGAATGGATAGAAACCGTAAGCAGAGTAGCCCATATTCTCGCCGGCGCAATAGCACTTGTATCTGGATTACTTGCTCTGGGCTTTTTCAAAGTCATTAAAACTCACTGCATGTTTGGGAAGATTTTCTTCTATGCCATGACCATGGTCTTCATAACGGCGATTCATTTATCGACGGTGCATGGAATTGACTTCTTGTTTTGCATTGCAGTCCTGTCATATTTCTCAACTTATCACGGCGTCAGATCGCTCCTATTTTGGAAAGGAACAAAATCAAATTATAGGGACTGGACGGCAGCACTCTTAACGGTGGGTGCAGGATTGTACTTAATCGCTAAAGCCGCATTTAGCTTCAACGGAAACATCAGAGCAGAGCACATTGTTTATCTGGCTTTTGGGACATTGACTTCCTTTCTTGCTATTCAGTCAATACGAAGCATTAAAACAATAGAAACCGGCAACATCAAATGGTTTGAGTCCCATCGAGGAAATATGGGTGGAGCTTTAATCGCTACTATCACCGCGTTCTCGGTAACCGCAATAGATTTTCTGCCCGATCTCGTCGCGTGGTTAGGACCTACCATCATTCTAACCCCGCTTTTGACATTGCTCATTCGGAAGACAAATAAGATTTATGGCATCGCGAACCAGGCCTAGCCAGATTAATTGACAAAAAAAAGCCCCGACGGTTGGTCGAGGCTTCTTGGTATATCGTTGAATCGCTTAGGACTTCTTTGAATATCTTTCTTTGATACGCGCTGCCTTTCCTTTTCGATCTCTCAAGTAGAAGATTTTTGAACGACGAACTTTTCCTCGTTTCATCACTTCAAGTTTGTCAATAGACGGGCTGCTCAATGGGAAAATTCGTTCCACTCCAACACCATTTGACATTTTGCGAACAGTAAATGTGACGGTAGAACCAGTCCCTTTTTTCTGAATCACTACTCCTTGGAAAACCTGAACACGTTCCTTGCTTCCTTCCTTAATCTTATAATGAACTGCGACTGTATCACCAGAACCGAATTCCGGTAAATCAGCCTTAGGGCCAACTTCTTTGATGATATCTTGCATTACTACTGTTGCCATTTCCACAAAAATTTGGGCTGCAAAGATAGCCTTAATCTTTATTTATCAATTGGAATTACGATTTTTATTCCAGAGATCTGGCCGCCTTTTTTTCGTCCGCTCTTCGCTTTGTTCTTGACGCCAATCGTCAATGGCTTTGAAGTCACCGCTTGTCAATACCTCTGGGACTTTCCAACCTTTATAATCTGATGGTCTTGTGTATACGGGCGGAGACAATAGATCATCCTGAAAAGAGTCAGACAAGGCTGAAGTTTCGTCGTTCAGCACACCCGGCAATAACCGGATGATGGCGTCACTAACCACAGCCGCGGCGAGCTCTCCACCACTCAGTACATAGTCGCCAATTGTGATTTCTTTCGTGATGAACTCATCTCTGACTCGTTCGTCCACACCTTTGTAGTGCCCACACAGAATGATTAAGTTTTCTTTGAGTGAAAGCTGATTCGCCATTGGTTGATCAAAGGGTTCACCATCCGGGGTCATAAAAATGACCTCATCGTAGCTCCGCTCACCTTTCAATTGATTGATCAATGTTTCGATTGGTTCAATCATCATGACCATTCCAGCACCTCCGCCAAATTGATAATCGTCCACTTGTCGGTGCTTCCCGAGTCCGTAGTTCCGTAAATCATGAATATGAACCTCTACAAGACCCTTGTCAATAGCGCGTTTCAAAATGGAGTCAGAGAATGGGCTCTCCAACAAGGATGGAAGTACGGTAATAATGTCGATCCGCATCAGTCCTATTCATCTGGCGCTTTGGCGTAAAGCTTTTTGTACTGGAGCTTCAAGGATGGGTCGTCTGGAATCAGCTTTCTGCTAAGAGCAATCAACTCTAGCGCTCGATCAAGTTGATCATAAGCATTTAAGTATGACGTATAGCCGACAAAAGCTTTGATCAGAACTTCGTGAGTAACCTTATCCTTTTCGAAACGCTGCTCAGCATCAAAGACAGTAAGGCTATCTATAGCTTGGTTAATGAGTCGCTCACCTTGGGTTATATTTCTGGAAAGAGAATAGGAAACACCTGTGATGAACATGACGTTGACGTCATCTGGAATGACTTTTAAGATTCGCGCGAATTCTGAGGATGACTTTCGGTAATCGCCGTCGTTGTAATAAAACAGGGCTCGGTCGAGTGCTTCTTCTCTGATTTTATTGAGCTGTGGGCGATTCGCTTCGTAGAGCTCACCAACTTTATCCTTCTTTCGGAACTTATACGCATACTTCAATGCGTCTTTGATTGGGTCCTTAAATTCTTCATCAAAAGCGTCAGGATTCACATGCGCTTGATACATACACAAGGCCATGTATAGGTATGGCTCAGGCGCTCTTCTGTACTTATCTTTCTGTGTATATGACTCAGCTTTATACGCGCACTTTGAATAGTTCTCCATCGCGTACCAATCGAAGAGCTTTTGAAATTCTCCGCCTTTCACCTGCGCATTAATTGAGCCTGCCAACATCGTCAGAGCGATGAGTAACCAAAACGTTCTTTGCATTTCCTAGTTTCTTGTTTGAATCCTGTCGTCTTTCAATCTTGATTCAGACATTTGACGACAAACTGAGCAGCATGATCAAATCAGGAGCCAAAGTTAATGTTCAAGAAACGGAACAGGGGCTAATTATTTCAATTTCTCCTGAGCTTAAGCCTTGGCAAGGAATCGCTTTAGGAGGTTGGCTGCTCGTCTGGGTGTTTTGTGGAGTATTTACGCTTTTGGGCGCACTTAAAGGAATGACGGAAGATCAATCAATCTTCTACTTGGTTTTTGCCGCCTTCTGGATCTATTTTTTCTTCTACGCTACCCGATCACTTTTGTGGAGCAACTTTGGAGTTGAATACATCGAGTTAAATGACGAAGCGCTAAACTATAAACGAAGCTGGAATAGCATCGGAAGAGTTAGAAACTACCAGCTTGAGAACATTAAAAATCTTGGACTTGTCAACTATGGGGACAATAAGTTTGCACGATCCTACAGCGATGCGTTCTGGACCATTGGTGGGGAGAGCGTGGGCTTTGATTATTTCGGGGGAAAGGTTGTGTTTGCTTTGAAGGTTGACGAGCGGGGTTCAATAGAAATTGTCCGGAAAATTGAAAAAGCGATTCGTCAATCCAAGAAATAGTCAGGATTCAAAACGCGCTAAGAAGGTGAGAAGAGCGTTACATTTGATAAAAGCACTCTACCCAATGAGAACCTTAGTCATTCTTGCAACTTTTATATTGCTATTTTCTAGCATAGGCGCTCAGACTAGTTACAAGCCTTCGGCCGATATCGATGAGCTCTTCGAACAGTCCGTTGATGTGACTAACTTTCCAGAAGACGACTGTGAACGAAGCTATATGATGGGGATGCAGGACGCTAAGGATTTTTTCCCTCAAGGATTGTGGAGTTTGGTCGGAGCGGGCAGTTGCATGCTCTCTGTCTGTGGGCCAGCTTGGGCAGGTTATCTAGGAGTTCGATCTGAACTTCCTACACCAATTGTACCTGAAGGAATGAATGAAGCTTGCTATTTACACGGATTTGATATGTCCATTGTGGAAATGCGCACGAAGAATATTGCGATTGGAACAACCGTCGGATTGGTCACTTCCATTGCCGTTATTGTGGCAATCGAAGTTATGATTAACAACTGCGGGATTTAGCGGTTTTCTGCTATTGAGTTTTTTTGTGGCTTTTCAGATGTTTGGATCATCATTGGATCAAAACATTGGAAGAGAACATTTTAAATACCATACAAGTCGATACGATTCTTACCTCGCTTGACCCACCGACGATCGAAATCTTTGCTTATGGTCTCACTCGAACCTCTGGCTGGACTAATGGAAAGCTCATCCCACATATTTACCTCATGCCTCCAGAAGATGGCATCTACTCATTTGATTTCGTTGCGAATATTCCAGAATTAGAGCTTAAGGCAGATTCTCGTGTCAAAGGATTGTCTGAAGAATTTGTGCGAGGCGTTACAGCCATTTTTACCTGGGAGCATTTCCCATCAGAGTTAACGGGAATCCGTGTCTACGCACAAAGAAATTCGTTGAAAAGCTACTACACAGAATCCACCCATAGGATTACTGCCTAATCGTAGATTGACGTTTCCCTTACCATGCTACGCAAGCCCCGTCCTTCGATAAGCGCAGATTGATACGGGGCTTTTTTATAGAGGAAGTGGCAATATTAATTCAAGAAGCCGTTTCTGAATACGCTGGATTTTGCATGTTGGAATGTTTATCGACAAAGTCGTTCGTCGATAATCAGACCTTCATTCCAATCATACAAACATCATCGACTTGTTCAAAGTCGCCCATCCATTCTTCAAATTGATTGTTGAAGAGTTCTTTTTGTTCGTCCATCGACTTGTCTTGAGATGAAAGAATCAGTTCTTTATATGGCTTGTACTTGAGTTTTTTCCCCTTAGGTCCGCCGAATTGATCGGCATATCCATCGCTAAAAATATAAATCGAATCACCTTCTTGCAGTTGGAGAGAATGATTCGAATAGGGCTTAGGATCATGGTATTTGCCAATCGGCTGTTTATCTGCCTTGATCTCATAAAGGTTCCAGCCATCAGCAGCAAGCTTCCGGTTTTCGGCTTCCTCACCCAATTCGGCCATTGAGCGTTGAGTTACAATCCAAAGAGCATTGTTTGCCCCGGCATACTGTAGTTCTTTGGTTTTTGAATTGTATGAGCAAAGGGCGATGTCCATTCCATCCTTCACTTCTTCTTCGGATTTTTCAAACCGTTCAATAACGAGCTCTAAGGTTTTATCAAGGATTTTGGCCGGTTCGCTCAATTCAAATTCACGGACGGCTCGGTTTAGTGCATTGCTACATACCACACTAACCATGGCTCCAGGAACCCCGTGCCCAGTGCAGTCAGCTGCAGCGAAAATGGTCCAGTCATCTGCTGGCTCCATCCAGTAGAAGTCTCCAGCAACAATGTCTTTTGGTTTGTAAAGGATGAAACTGTTTTCAATTCGTTCTTTCACCAATCGAAGAGGAGGGAGGATGGCTTCTTGTATACGCTTAGCGTAGGTGATGGAATCGGTTATCTCTCGGTTCTTTTCTTCGATCAATGCCTTTTGCTCCTGAATCTTTCGATTCTTCAGTTTGTAAATGTTTTGAAGCTTAACAGAGTTGATTTCGGTCTGTAGCTGGTCATAGGATTTGAATGACGTGGATGCTTTCTTCCAATTTTCGGCTTGATCATGTGCCTTCCACCGATTAGAAATAGGCTTAATAGAGAAAGAAGTAATGATTTCATGGATATGTGTTTGTAGGTAGTATCCATTCTAAAGCATGAGGTTCAATTAAAGATGAAATATTTTCATCCAATCCTTTTCAACGCCAACAGAAATTTAATTTGAATCAAGAAATAAGGACGAATCATAGGCGGTTCGAAATCAGCATCAGCCGTGCTAATATCGTTATATATGTGAAAGAGGCCGCCAAACTTGCTGTAGGGCCCGCATGGTTCTGGTCAATGAAGATATGAGCATCCCTGAATGGAACACATAATCATATTCGTAATGAAGGACTCGAAACCTATTCCGACGCCTTGGTCGCCTTTTCTAGTTGTTTCTCCAATCCTTTTACGATTTTCTCTTGCTCCTTGATTCCCGCTTTAGCTTCTTTTAAGTCGTCTGCGCCTTTAGTAACTTTCTCTTCGAGTTTGGAGACGTTGGTCTCAAGCGATTTAATTGCCGCCTTCTGTTCCTTCACCTCAGCCTGCAGCGTCTTTTTGTCTTCGGTCAAAGACAAGACCGACGCTTTTTCAGAATCAAGCTGTTTGCTTAGAGTTTGATTGCGCGTTTCCAAATCTGAAATCGATCGATCTCGTTCTTGAATGGTGTTCTTCAGATTAATAATCTGAGTCAACGATGACTTCACCGAAGTGGTGAGCGTGACAATTGGATCTTCAGTTTCTGCCATGATTCAATGTTTAATGATGATTGAGTCTCCGACTTTAATGTGATGAATGTCATCGATTTCATTGTGTCCAGCTATTTCAGCATGCTCAAAGCCGTGGCCATGATACATTTCGGAAATGCTCCAGAGCGATTCACCTTCTTCCACGACATGAATCGTTTGGTCAGGCTTTTCTACATCTTCATGGGAGCTTTGCATCGTGGCAATGAGTTCTTCGACTTCACTTTCAAGGAGAGCAATTTTATCGTCCTTTTCTTTGAGAACTTGCTGAAGGTCACCGCTCTGTTCCATGTCTTGAGAGTCAGCGCTATCCGATTCCATAGGAACTTCACCATCAACAGTGCCATTCGAAGCCATCATCGTTGATCCGGCTAAAAATATGATGAGAAGAAGAGATAGAGCAGCTAGAGCAATGCTCGCTGTCTTGAATGTTCCGCGTTGCTTTTGCACACGCTGGATGTCTTGAAATGCCCGGAGGTCTGAGCCACAGCTTTCGCAGCTCTCCGCCCCTTCCGGGATATTAGGATCGTCGCATACTGGACAGTTCATAGTTAGGTGTTATTGGTGCCCTTCAAAATTAGGTCAAAAAATATTGATAACCAAGGGTTTACGATTTAATCATTGCGCTCAAGTGAGGCGGCATCGATAAATCACCTATTCCAATTACCAACTTGAATCAATGTCCAGTCGTGAGCGGAAGCTTCATTAACCTCTAAACTTGCAGCTGCTTATTGCAACCCAATCATGTCAAAGTATAACAACCTCATTAAGGGAGAAAAACCTACGCTCATTGACTTCTATGCAGACTGGTGTGCGCCGTGCAAGACCATGTCGCCGATTCTTTCGAAGGTAAAATCGAAGATGGGAAATCGTGCTACGATTATTAAGATCAATGTGGATAAGAACAAGGCGATTTCCAATAAGCACAATATCAGGAGTATTCCAACTTTAATTCTCTTCAAGAATGGGCGTCAAGTTTGGCGTAAGAGTGGAGTTGTTCAAGCCAAGGAGATTGTTGCTGCCCTTGAGCGTAGTATGTAGCGCTTTGATTGGGGCTTAGTACACCTCGTTAATTACCAATCAATAAATTAAGAAACCCTACTTTGGACTTTGTTGATTTGGACCATAATAATATCAATTGGTGCGGCATACATTATTGCCAATGTTGTAGTCTTCTTCATGCAAGAGAGGTTTCTCTTTAAACCAGAAAAACTTCCTGAGGACTTCAAGTACGAATACAACAACCAAAGCTTCAAGGAGTACCACTTAGAGCTTGAGGATGGAGTGAGTATCAATGGACTTCATTTTCAAGTTGAAAATCCGAAAGGCATCATTCTTTATCTAAAAGGAAATTCAAGATCCATAAAAGGGTGGGGGAAGTTCGCTGTGGACTTTGGTCGGCTCGGCTATGATGTGATCATGGTTGACTATCGAGGATTTGGTAAAAGCACCGGAAAACGCTCTGAGAAAGGAATTAAAAGCGATCTTCAATTGGTCTATGATATGATCAAAGCGCAGATTCCTGAGAAGTACATCATCCTATACGGGCGTTCGATGGGCTCGGGCTTTGCAGCCAAACTAGCATCGAACAATAATCCAAGAATGCTCGTTTTGGAGTCGCCATATTACAGCCTAAAAAAAACCGCAAAACGTTACGTCCCATTTTTGCCCTTAGCGTTGATCATGAAGTTCCCAATCAAGACGCACGTGTGGATGAAGTATGTAGACTGTCCAATTCGCATCATTCATGGCACAAATGACAAATTGATTCCGTTGAAAACCGCAGTAAAACTGAGTAACATTAAACCAGATCAAACCAGGCTGTACACCGTTATCGGAGCAGGACACAACAACCTCTACACTTACGAAGAGTACCATCGTTATCTGGAGGAAATACTCGATTCTCGTTCAGCAAAACCTTTTAATGAAGCAGAAACCAGCCTCAGCTTTGGCAAGAAGTGGAAGGAAAAGTTGGGCAAAAAGAAGGTAGCTAGCTGAGAGTACGGCTCTCGACCCAATTGATTTCGATATTCGATTGAGCGTACATTCGCATTGTGCTCAGCCTGCTTCTCTACTACCTGGTAATCCTACCTCTTTCTTATTTGCCTTTTTGGTTTCTCTATCGCATATCCGATTTTCTGTACTTGATAATCTATGATGTGGCTAAGTACCGCCGAAGTGTCGTGTCTAAAAACTTGGCTAATTCGTTCCCTGCGAAAACGGATTCTGAGCTAAGCAGTATAGAGCGCCTGTACTACCGTCATATGTGTGACTTAATTGTAGAAAGTCTGAAGGGGTTTAACATCGCCTACCACAGAGTCGAGAAGCGAATGAAGATTATGAACCCTGAGGTTATGGATCAATTCGTTGAGCAAGGCAAGAGTCTATTTTTGGTTGGGGGGCATTATGGCAATTGGGAAATGTTCGCGCTTGCCATCGACCGAAAAATTCAACATAAGGCGGTCGCGCTATACACTCCACTCAGTGATGAATTTATGGATTCCAAGATTCGGGAGAGCCGATCGAAGTACGGTTTGCGAATGCTCTCCATTCGTGAAATCCGAGAGAATTTAAAGTCCACAAAAGAAGAGCTAACACTTACCATTTTTGGCTCTGATCAATCGCCAGGCAAGTCGCAACAGGCGTATTGGATGACCTTTTTAAACCAAGAGACTGCGGTGCAATTTGGAACGGAGAAGTTCGCTGTAGAATATGATATGGCCGTGGTCTACGGCATCATTCAAAAGAGGAGTAGAGGGCATTACGAGGTTGAGTTCAAATTAATCACGGATGATCCCGGATCCAAACCACTGGGTTGGATCACGCAAAAGCACACCAAGATGCTTGAAGACGCCATCGAAGCCCAGCCTGAATACTGGTTGTGGAGTCATAAGCGGTGGAAACGTGAGCGACCAGAGGGTGAGAAGATGGCTGTAAACCTGCTGTGAGCCTCTTTTTATTGGCCATTCATCCGTCTAATAACTTAAAACAAGCTGAAACTTCAAATACCTAACCGCTCCCAACTCTCATCGGTATACATTCCAACGAATTCCACTGAATCATTGTGAAAGCGCATCATGGCGAAATCAAAGGTCTGGTCTAAGTCACAGCCATCGGTCACGAAAAGGACCTTGAAGTAGCCGTTGATGAAGCTCTGGAAATCGTATTCATAGTGGGCTCCATTGCAGTCGTATCCGTTCTCATATTGGGTTGATGAGAGAAAGTCGCTATCCTTCAAACGATTTATCGCCGATTCTTGCTTAAGTCCGGTGATGACCTTTTGTTGTGGGTCATACTCATAAAACTTAAGGCGTTGAGTGGCAAATCCGTTACTCATGCTAAACAAATTTTTAGCAACAACGAAATTTGGTTTTGTATGCCACACTTTAATCTCGTGAAGTGTAGGGGTCATCTCTGGATGATCGGGCAAGACTGTATATTGAATGTATTGAGCCCTCGTGTTAATGGAGTCGATAATTATCCGACTGCTATAATCGAATGTATTGCACAGATCAGTGTTTTTAGAAACTTCTGTTTTTGAGCTGTTGATGAGAGACAACATCCGTTCCATTGGGGAAAAGCCTTGGCGCGGCAGAGAAAGAAAGATTTGTTCTGGATAGCTGAGCCAATGCGGCTGGATACACATCCAGTAAAAAGGGTCGGGCATCATGTCAAGCCTACCATTCTCATCAGCCACCCAACTTTCATATACTTCAGGAATGTAGCGTTCAGGTTCGCCTTCTAAAGCTTGATTGATACACCCATGCTTTCGCACTTCCACAAAATATGTCCCATCCAATTCCTTGAACCAAACGAAAGGCTCCCCACATATTGAAGCATCGTAGCTAAGAATGTGTCTCGTGTCCACATGTTCTCCGTCCATGAATGAGCTTAGCCAGAATGCTCTCTGATTGGTATGTTCAACGTCCATGTTGTGATAATCGCCAAACAAGAACAGCGCGAGACCTTCGTACGGGTTCTCACCAAAATGATAATCTTCTACATGCGCCAGCCGGTCGATTCGTAGGTGTTCTTGTAAATCGAAAGGCACAAAGTCAATAACCCGATTTCTAGTTTCCCTTCTTATGCAATTGATGGCAGCGAACTCTATTAATCCTTTCAATGAGAGTTTATACTTTCTTGCATTCGAATCCTCCGTTGCTTCTTCTACAACGCTAATTGTGTCAGCTTCAAGCGAGTATTCAGAATTGCTAGAACCACCACAAGAACTCAGCAAGACAGCGGTGATGGCGACGACGGCTAAATAGGGTTTCACTTTCGAAAAGTATAGAATCATATCGATACACAAAATGTGATCTTCGCACCGCATGAATTACTTGTCCATTGATCGACTCAGTAAAGGATTCGGAGAGAGGACGCTCTTTGAAAACGTAAGCTTTGGTTTGGCCCAAGGGGATAAGGTCGCCTTCGTTGCCAACAATGGGACTGGGAAAAGCACCTTGTTGAAAATCCTTGCAGGAAAGGATATTCCAGATAGCGGCGAATTCAATTTTCGTGATGGAATCAGAGTTGCTTACCTCGAACAAGAACCCGTACTCGCCGGCAGTGAAGATCAGACTCTGGAGGCGTTTGTCAAGCAAGCCAGTGCTGACATTCTCGAAGTTATTCGGCAGTATGAAGAGGCTCTTGATATGAGTAGTAATGGTTCAGAAGAGTCATTAAAAGCATTAGAAAGAACTTCCGCCGCCATGGATTCGAGGGAAGCATGGGATTTTGATCGTCGTCTTGAAACGATGCTCGGACGTTTTGGAATACACGATCTCACTCAACGGGTGGATACATTAAGCGGTGGTCAGCGCAAGCGATTAGCGATTGCCCTAACAGTATTGGATACGCCAGACTTGCTAATCTTAGATGAGCCCACTAACCATCTGGATATCGACATGATTGAGTGGTTAGAACAGTTCTTGATGCAAGCAAACATCACCTTGCTTATGGTGACCCACGACCGCTACTTCCTCGACCGTGTGTGCAATCAAATCCTGGAAATGCATAATGGTAAGATGTATCGCCACAATGGGAACTATGCCTATTTCCTAGAAAAACGGTCGCAGCGTGAGGATGCTTTACAAATTGAAATTGACAAGGCCGGAAAGCTCATGAAAAAGGAGCTCGAATGGATGAGACGTCAACCGAAGGCTCGTACCACAAAGAGCAAAGCGCGAATCGATGCTTTTGATGAGATTAAGACAAAGGCTAACAGTGGTAAGAAGCAAGGTGAACTCAAACTGGATGTGAAGATGTCCCGCATTGGAGGGAAAGTATTGGAGCTTAAGAAGGTCTACAAGAGCTATGATGATCTCGAGATATTGAAAGGATTCGACTACACCTTCAAGAAAGGAGAGCGAATTGGTGTTCTGGGGAAGAATGGAGTAGGGAAGAGCACCTTCCTCAACATCATCACCGGTAAGGAAAAAGCGGATTCTGGAAAAGTCAATCTCGGTGATACGATTGTCTATGGATATTATACTCAGACAGGGCTGAAGTTGAAAGAGGATAAGCGGGTGATCGATGTGCTGAAGGATGTCGCGGAAGTAATTCAGCTTGCTGATGGTTCCAAACTAACCGCAAGCCAGTTTTTGCAATTTTTCCTATTTCCACCGGACATGCAATACAACTTCGTGTCGCAGTTGAGCGGAGGAGAGCGCCGGAGACTTCACCTTTTGACGGTATTGATCAAGAATCCGAACTTCTTGGTGCTGGATGAGCCGACAAATGATCTTGACTTGCTCACGCTGAATAAACTCGAAGAGTTCCTTGACAATTTCTCGGGTTGTTTGATCATTGTTTCTCACGACCGCTATTTCATGGATAAGCTGGTCGATCATCTGTTCGTGTTTGAGGGAGAAGGAAAAGTGAGAGACTTCTGGGGGCCGTATTCCGAATGGAAGGCCCAAAAAGAGGAAGATGAAGCTGCTGAGAAGAAGAATAAAGTTGCCAAAGTGGAAAAGAAACGCGTAGAACAAAAAGTCCAATCGTCTTCATCCGATAAAGCCAAACTTGGGTTTAAGGAGAAGTATGAATTAGAGCAATTAGACAAAGAAGTTCCACTTCTTGAAGAGCAAGTCGCATCCCTGCAAGCCAAGCTTGGCGAATCTTCATTGCCTTATGAGGAAATCCAAGATGCCAGCGAGAAGCTCGGCTTACTGACAGGTGAACTGGAGGAAAAGATGTATCGCTGGATGGTGCTGGACGAAAGGCGATGATCAGTCTGGTATTAATTGACTTTCAAAAACGAATATTTTTACATTTGCCGCCCCAAGCCCAGGTGGTGAAATTGGTAGACACGCACGCTTGAGGGGCGTGTGTCGCAAGACATGCTGGTTCGAGTCCAGTCCTGGGCACTAGATGATCAAAGCCTTATCGCATAGCGATGGGGCTTTTTTATTTATCGAACTCCGCTTGCGAGAGTGAGATAAATAGAGGAAGATCTTTATGAGCGAAGCTCATGTAGGCTTTGATTCCATTCTCGGCCAAACACTGGTCCAACGAGCGAAGGGAGTTAATCCAGTCCTGGGCCCTAAATGATGAAGTCTTACCGCGAAGCGGTTGAGACTTTTTTTTGTCGCAAACCCTTCGAATTCGTCATGCGTCTTGTAAATACCTATTTCTATCGATGAGCCTAAAAATATTCTCCTTACTCGTAGCTGTGCTTCTACTTAATTCCTGCAAACAAGGATGCACAGAATCAGAAGCCACGAATTTCAACCCAGATGCCAAAAAAGATGACGGATCGTGCTATTACGAAGGATGTATGGATTCTCTAGCGACGAACTATTGGCCTCTGGCCGATACCGATGATGGCTCATGTGAGTACGAAAGCCAACTGCATGTTGGTGTCTATATCATTCAAGATTCGATTCACGGAGGAATTCTTCCTTTTGAATACAGTCATCGTGAATATGAAATCGTAGTTGAGCAGCACCCTGACTTCCCTGAGAATTTAGTCATCACCAATTTCGCTAACATCTTCTCAATTTCTGCACAACAGGAAACGGTTGCCGAGGTAGAAGGGAGTTCTTTCATTCTCAGCCAGCAGAATGTAGTGAGTCAAGATCAGAATCTTGAAGAGTACGTGATTCTTAACGGACTTGGAACCTTAACTGATGAAGGTTTACTAATGGATTTTGAATTCTTGAATGGCTTTGGTGAGGCATTCAGTGGTTCAGGAACAGGCATACGAGTGGAGCCGATCGAGTAATCAACTCCGTGGTTCAGAAGAAAAAACTCTGTGTTACGCTCGCTTTACACGAACTGCGTTTAGGCCTTTCTGACCCATTTCAAGTTCGTAAACGACTTTATCTCCTGCGCCTAACTCTTCTACTGTCTCACTGATGTGGAAGAAGTACTTCTCTTGGTTCGTTGTGTCGAGAATGAAGCCATATCCTTTCTCATCGTTAAAGAAGTCAACTTTCCCTTTTCGTTCTCCGGTAAGATCTTCCTTCTCGTTTGGAGGAACGCCTAGCTCAATTTCTTCCGCTTCTACTTCCACCTTTTCACTTGGATCTGGTGGAGTGTCCGTGAAGTTTCCGAAATCATCAACATAAACAAGCATTTCGTCAAGACCCGCTCCTTTCTGAGAGTTTTCTTTTCGCTCTTGTCTTTTCGCAAGCTTTTCTTCACGTTTCTTCTTGCGCTTCTTTTCTTTTTCTTTTTTGTTAAAGGTCTCTTGGGACTTACTCATATGCTATTGTTCACTGCAAAGATTCCATAAGAAAAGTGACATCCGCAACTTATAGGTAAAAAGTTTTCACCATTTGCTTAGCGAACAATCATCCGCATATTTGAAGAATCAAGACTTTGGACTTCATAATGCATCGAACTAGGTCTAATAATAGACATGGAATTCACTCTCCATTTATTTATCAATTGATTGATGAGTGCATTTATGGTAACGGCCGGATTCCAAATTCAATTGCTCAGCATTTTACCAAGCTAAAGAAGGACACAACACCGATCAACGGTATGGACTTGGGTTTGGGTAGATCCACTATAAAAACGGTCGGACACTACGCTCGAACGGCTTCTATGCCTGACTTTCAAGCTGATTTGCTATATCGACTCGTCGAATTCTTGAAGCCCCTGTCGATTCTGGAATTGGGCACAAACTTGGGTAAGTCCACTATGACAATGCGTGCCGGAATGCCTGATTCAACGGTCTTGAGCATTGAGGGAAACGAGGCTCTCTTTGAGTATTCAAGATCAAGGCTAGCGGAGCATTCTATTGAAACACTCAACTTGAGCTTTAATCAATTCTTTTCGAAGGATTCTCGCACCTATGACTTAGTATTTGTTGATGGTGATCACAACCTCGGGCCTACGCTCAATTATTTCAAGGAAATAAAGAAAAGACTGAATTCGAAGGGCCTTATCATCTTTCATGACATCAATTGGTCAAAAGGAATGAAGGAGGCTTGGGCTAGAATAAAGACAGATCCGGATGTTCGGGTCACAGTCGATCTGTATTTTATGGGATTGGTTTGGCTTGACTTACCCCAAGAGAAGCAGAACTTTTCAATAAAGTTTCCTGAGCGCTTAACTCAAATTTCTACCTAACAACAGCGATTTAGCCTTCAGCTTCTTCTTCTAGAAGGTGATCAATAAAGTCTCCCATTTGCTCCGGCATCAATTTGACTGCGATGATTTTCTTATTCTCATCGAGTAGATAGATTTTCGGTGTAGAAAAGATATCGTAGGTATCTCTGAAGTTAAGGCTCTGCGCGGTAGTCGTGCCTTTAAGCATCAATTCTTGAGCGTTCTCATTCGCCTCAGGAGAATCACTCACATTGATCCAAGGCAGTTCATTCTTCTTGACGTACTTCTTCCATTCCTTATTCTCGAATTCAGTGCCAATGGCAAAGACTTCAACTCCTTTTTCTTTGTAGGTGGCGTAGAATTCTTTGAGCTTGGGTGTCACTTTCTTGCAATGCCCACAACTCGAGTCCCAGAAATACAGTACTGTAAACTTGCTGGGCAGATGATGGAGGTTGTGCCACTTCGCCTCGGTGGTGTCCAGCAAAATCAAATTGGGTGCAGTCTTGCCAATTTGCAGTGGCGCCATGGCCGTGATCCGATCGCAGAACTTCTCTTTCTTCTTATCGTCGAGCCACCAAGCATCCTCATCACCACAGTAATATTTCTGGCCCATATGAACGAGTACTGCATCCATTCCCATGACTTTGGAGTCTTCGAATTTGCTGGTGATTGTATGAACTAAGTACTTATAGACTTCTTTGTTTCCTTCGGCGAGAGCTATCATCATGTCTGCCTCTTTGATGACGCTGTCTGGAATTTGAGGAACCAACTTATTCATGTAGTACTTGTACTTGTTGTGCAGTACTGGGGTGCGTAGAAGTCGCTCATCCGTGAAATCAACCCCGTCGAGATAGTGATTCTTAAAAGCACGATATCTTTTTCTTTTTCGCTCTGCTTCATCGGATATTTCCTTGAAATCTGGAATATCTGGTTCTGCACTGGCACTGAATACCTTGGTGATGAAAAGATCAGGATTCGCCACCATGAACTTTTTCTTGTAGTCGACGACTTCAAGATCGAGCTGGTGCATTTCCTCTTGAACAGCTTCTTTCTCTTCTTCGCTGGCCTTCTCTAACTTCTTTCTCAAGTTCATTATAGTCTTCGACTTGCCTTCGATGAAGCCTAAATACTCATAGAACTTTGTGTTCTCTTCACTTTCGCTTTTGATTTTCATCGAACCAACGAAGTCACCAAACTTCGTTTCCATATTCAAATCATTCTCATTTACGACAAATTCGAAGTATGAACTTCGATCCCATAAGATGACTGAATAGATTCCTCCTTTGATCTTCTCACCAGAAAACTTGAGTACTCCGCCTGGTTCAAATGCGACGGTGTCGAAGTAATATTGCTTGCTGCCGTAGTAGTTTGCTAGGAAAGCTGCGCTGTCTAGGCTGTCTGGAACTCCGGTAATCTTGAAGGTGTATTCGTAGTTTTCGATGGGCGCTTGGGCCATGGTGGCTGATGCGAATCCGATAACGAATAGGGTGATGAAAAGTCGATTCATACTGATAAGCTGATTATTCTTCAAAGCAATTCAAAATTGATTTGTGATAAAAGTCCTTTTAACTCGATTTTAACAGCTGGATAATTGTGTTGTTTTGAGTCGACCATAAAGATGGTTTAATCGTCTCTTAAACGACATGACTATGATGAAAAGACTCTTTATTCCTTTTTCAGTTGTCTTATTACTTGCTTCAGGGTGCAATAAGGACACTTGTAACGAGCCTCTGGCGTTCAATTACGATCCAAATGGAACTAGTGCTGAAAACTGCATTTGGCAGCCTCTGAACGTTAGAATTCAGTTTAACCCGATGTTCGGGGAAGAAGAAATGAAACTCGATCAGGATTTCCAAACATCTGATGGACGAACGATTTCGTTCCACTACTACGGGATGTATTTGACGGAAATATCCTTGCTAACGGATGAAGAGTATATCCGACTGGGTAATGATTCTGGCTCTTGCATGGATCGTCGATCCGATGTCTTCTTGTTGTTAGACAGCAACAGGACTTATGAAAACATTACCCTTCCAGCTGGTAACATCTCTGCCATTCGATTCAATGTTGGGATGGATACATGCAGAAACAATAACCTTGACCCAACGACCGTGGCTCACGGGCCGCTCGCTCCGCAGTTTCCAACAATGTATTGGGCTTGGGCTACGGGCTATCGTTTTGTCTCGCTATCAGGATTCGTTGACAATTCGCTTAATGGAGATGGGTCCAGCGAAACAGCATTTGAATATCATACAGGTCTTAATGCGTTGCTGAGCAGTGTAGAATTGAAGGATCCGGAATTCACACAAAGTGGGACCGAACTCTTCCTGGAGGTGAATGTTGACCTTGGTGAATTGCTAAACGACCTAGACTTTACCACCGATCTCATTACCCATACTGGTAATAACTTGCCGCTGGCAGAAAAAATCACCCATAACGTCCAGAATGCGTTTTCTCTCGAGTAGCATTATATCAATTGTATTGTTCAGTTTTACGGGTTGTGGAGATTCGGTATCGGATTTCCAGCTTCACGAGATTGACCCTCGCATTATTGTTGAGTTTGAACTCACCAACGGGCTAGAGGTGATCGACTTGAATGAAGAATTCACAGACGATGCAGGCTATCGAGTAAGAATTGTTGAAGCCAGATATCTAATTTCTGACCTACAGCTTGAAAGCGTAAACGGTTCAGACATAGTGCTGAAGGAGATTGAGTTGATCGATCACCGGGAGTTCGACGAAACAATTACAACTCCGCAATGGAACAAAAGCTACAAATTCAGTGTTCCTCCGGGAGAATACACGAATCTAAAATTTGGGCTAGGGGTGAGGTCAGACCTCAATACAACCGATCCAACTGATCTTCCAAATGAGGATCCATTGAGTTTATATGGTGGTATGCACTGGACCTGGGCTACGATGTACAAATTTGTGATGTTTCATGCCAAAATTGATACGTTGGGAGGAAGTGACCTCTTGCATGAAGTGACATTCGAAACTGGGTTAGACAGTCTCTATCGATCAGGATTGAGTTTCCCTGTAAACCTGAGTTTGGAGTCTTTTGATCGCGACACAATTCGACTCACCGTTGATTGGAATACGATTTTTCATGGCAGCGATCCAATCGATCTGACAATCGATAATATTTCCCACACGTTTGGAAGTGTCGAAGCAGCCGAATTGGCTGTTCGGTTTACTGATAATTATGTGGAAGCAATCGAGTTGGATTAGGACTTATCCTCCAAATAGGCTAGCACCTCTTCCTTAATATCGGGTAACTGGCGTAAAAATTCATCAAACAGTGGTTGGATCCGATCGAACGATTCAGAGGCCTTTGCGTGGTTTTCAAGAGTTTGAAGTGAGTCTGTGATTGTGGCAATGCCCAAACTTCTAAAGCTCGACTTAACTTTGTGAGTAGCGCTTTTAGTGTGTTCATGGTTTTGGTTTGAAATGGCCTCAGTCAATACTTCTACATCCGCATCAAGGCTCGTCAGGAAGATCATTAAAAGCTGCTTAATGAAGCTCACATCATCAGTGACGTTCGTTCGGAGATAGGTAAAGTCCAAGTATTTCATGACGCGAAATTACTAGTTGCCGAGTAGACTCAAATCAATCCAAGCGCAAAATTGAATCCCAAACTGAACTTTATCGGAGAAGCGAGGTAGGCGCCAAAAAAATCTTCGACGTAATCTTCAAGCGGAACGCGGATTCGATTGCCTTGGTAGTCCGTTTCAAAGATTTCATTTCGCTTGTATCCTAACCCTACAAAACCATCTAGCCCAAAGTCGTCTTTGTAGATAATTTGCATTCCAAGTCGGGCTGTGAACGTCAGGTTGGTCCACTCGGTAGATGGAACTGGAAATCGTTTGGTTTTTAACGTGGCTGAGGCGTAAGAAAAATGACCAGAAACATACATGCCACTGGGGTTTAGTGCGCGATCGATCGTTTTATCCGACTTGAATTTCATGAAGTAATACTTCACTTCCGCCTGGGCTCTATAACCTGGGAATTCGTACAGTTTGGCTTGACTTCGCGCGGTGTCAGGGAATATGCTTACAGCGAAAAACGGGCTTTTATTCATGTAGCTTCCCATGAATTGATAGCTCAGTCGATTGCTGCCAACAAACTCTAATCCCAATCTGTATTCGCCAACAAAAGGAATCGGGCCTTGAAGAATCGTAAAGGGATTTGTCTTAAAATAGATTCGTTTAAAGTCTGCAACAGGCGTGGACTTTGTCTGTGAGGAACTCAGAAAGCATGAGAATAGTACAACAATTGTGAGGCTAAAACTCAAGCCGTGCTTGAGGAGAGGCCTCCAACTTGCCCAAAAACCCTTCTTTGTACATGTAGTGTCCATATATGGCAATCATTGCCGCATTGTCTGTACAAAACTCAAACTTCGGAACGTACGCGCTGACACCGCGTTCTTTAAGTTGTAACAGGTTCGATCTTAATAAGGAGTTAGCCGAAACACCACCAGCAATACCTACCTGATTGATACCAGTCTGTTTAATGGCCAATTCAAGCTTTTGCATGAGCGTTTTGACGATCGTGTATTGAATTGATGCACAGATGTCAATTAAATTGCTCTCAATGAACTTTGGATCAGCCTTCACTTGATCTCTTATGAAATAGAGAACAGCAGTTTTCAAACCGCTGAAGCTGTAGTCAAGATTTGGAATATCGGAGACGGGAAACCTAAAGCGATGTGGGTCTCCACCATTCGCGTTTTGATCGATGAGTGGTCCACCTGGATATGGAAACCCAAGAATCTTAGCGCATTTATCAAATGCTTCGCCTGCAGCATCGTCGAGTGTGGTTCCGAGAATGGTCATGTCCATTGGGCTCTCAGCCTTAACAATCAACGTGTGCCCGCCGCTGACCACCAAGCAGAGGAATGGAAATTCTGGCTGTTCTTGGGCATCGTCTATGATCATGTGAGCTAGCACATGAGCTTTCATGTGATGAACCTCGATCAATGGTTTGTTGAGCCCAATACTTAATCCTTTCGCAAATGAGCTTCCAACCATCAGAGATCCCATGAGGCCAGGTCCTAAAGTGTAGGCTACAGCATCGATATCTTCTAGTTTCAGGCGCGCATCACTTAAGGCTTGATGCACGACAGGAAGGATGTTTTCCTGATGAGCGCGGGAAGCAAGTTCTGGAACAACCCCTCCATACTTTTCATGAATTGATTGATTTGCAGTTAGGTTAGATAAGACTATACCATCCCTCAAAACTGCTGCTGAGGTATCATCGCATGAAGACTCAATTCCGAGTATAGTTATGTGGCTCATCGTTTGCTTTAATTTTGACCGTGTTGGAAACCCAGTCAAATCAATCGGGCAAAACTATCAAAAAGGCCATCCGTATTGCGATATACACGGTTGTTGTACTCCTCCTTATACCCATTTTTACCTCGCTTCTTTTGCTCGTTCCCTCTATGCAGAAAATTGTAGTTGACGAGGTCCTCGATATTGGTTCTGAATACCTGCAGGCGAATCTTTCGATAGAAAATGTTTACATGAAACCATTCAGAACCCTTGAGCTGGATGGAATTCTTGTTCTTGATCACAGAGCTGATACCTTGCTCTATGCTGAGGAGTTGGACCTGAAGCTTGAGAATTACAACCTCGAAATGCTGGTATTTGAGATTGGCCTTTCGCGGCTTTATAATGCAGAGTTTAACCACATCATCTACAAGGGAGATTCTATTAGCAACTTAAATCAGGTGCTAGAACGAATCAAGAAAGAAGGGGTCTCTGAATCTGGCTCGATTAGTTTGACTTGTGAAGATGTTGAATTGTCTCAACTAACTGTGAGAAATGTAGATTGGAACGTAGATAAATTAAAAGACGAACTAATTGATTTTAAACACCTAGAAATTAGGAGGATAAATGGGTTGATTTCAAACATTGAATATGAAGAATCATTGACTGGTGTTATTGACCGCCTCCGATTCGAAGAGTCCTCCGGCTTGTTGCTTCGTCACCTTGACGGTGAGGTTTTAGTGAGTGATTCGAGTATTCAAATTTCGTCAATGAACTTGGTTACGAATAGAAGTGTTCTTCAGGGAGAATATGTGATGTCTTTTGATGAGTACAGCGATTTTAAGGATTTCAACCGATCTGTTGAGTTGCAAGCGACTCTGAAGAATTCTCGGATTGATTTTAGAGACGTGGGCTACTTTTCTCCACCAGTGAAAAATCTATTCGGCAGAGTTGAGTTTACCGGTCATGCAAAAGGCACGATAAACAACCTGTTGGTGGACATTGATTCACTGGAGTTTGGTAATGAGTCTGAACTCAAAGGCAGTGTCGCTCTGCGAGGCCTCCCTAGCGTGGATGACTTGCTGTTTCAGTCAAATATTGACCGATTATTCGTCACACCGTTGGATTTTGAACAGCTCACCATACCGACGGGCAGGGGGCAATCTCGACGTATTTCGATCCCTGACGAAGCTCAAGCTATACACTTTGCAGAGTACAACGGATCAGTGAATGGGCGTGTAAAGGATTTTATGGTTGTTGGCAGACTTAAAACTAATCTAGGAGCCATTGCGACGGACATGAACTTAAGGACTGGTGGTGACTTTACTTACGCTGGTAAAATTGCATCCAATGACTTTCTGATCAGTCAATTAATGGAAGGTGAGATGTTTGGTAGCATTGGATTTGATTTGGAAATTAATGGTTCGAGATCAAGACCTGATTCCTTAGATATTGAGGCCATAGGTAAATTGGCGTATGCCGATGTGAATGGGTATCGGTATCACGGGATCGACCTGAATACGAGATGGAATAATAAAGTTCTTGATACTCGGCTTGATATTGACGACCCCAACTTGAAATCCAATCTGGTATTGAACTTGAATCTGCGAACGAATGTGGCGCGCACCCAAATAAATGGATCAGTCTCACGAGCGCTATTGGATAAGTTAAATTTTCCGGTTGACTCTTCAACATCAATAGCATCCCAGATCGAAGTGGATTTTCATGGTAATAAAATCAAAAATCTCAGTGGCTTTTTAAGGCTTACTGAATTGCACTATGTCAGTGGAAACAGGCAGTTGAGTTTAGATTCATTGGTGTTCAAAGAATTCCTTGTCAAAGGGAAAAGACGGGTTGCTATTGAAACAGACGTGGCGAACATTGAGTTGATGGGGCAGACAACCTTGATGGATTTGCCGTATGCGTTCAAGGAAGTTGGGAGTCGATTTGCTCCGGACCTATTTGCCTTTTCCGTCCCTGACACAACGAATAAATTTCAAGTATTCGATATCAGGATAGATGTTAAGGATGAGAAGAGTTTCATTGAGTTTTTGCATCCCAAACTTAGATTGTATGATCCTTTAAAAATTAGTGGAAACCTCAACATGATGACCAACTCATTCACATTAACGAGTGATACAGTCGATTGGGCACTTGATGAACTGAGAGCCAGGAGGTCAACAATTCACGTATTGCCGATTGGTGATTCCTTGTTTGCGAACATTCAGTCTGCACGAATTGATTTCTCCAAAGACTATTTCCTCGAGAACATCAAGTTGGATGCCGCCTTGTTTAATGACAGTCTCTTGACCAGTATTACTTGGGAAAACAAGACAGAGCAAGGTGATTCTGGACAAATCACGCTGATGTCATTTAATAGCGATGAATTCACCTATAATTCAGTTTTAGAAGACCTCAATTTACAAATCGCGGGAGTGGATTGGCACTCAACCAGCACGGCAAGCTTGAGTTTAGATACATCACACTTATCCATTTCGAATTTTCAGCTTCGAAGTAAAAATGGAGCGATCACTTGTGATGGAGAAGTGAGCAGGGGGGCAGCTGATCACTTACTATTCGAAGTGGAAAATCTTGATTTGAGTTATCTCTCCAACTTCGGATTGGTTGAAAATGACATCCAGGGGGTTTTGAATGCCAAAGTCGATTTGTTCGAAGCAAGTGATGCCCTTTCTGCCAACGCCCGCATTGAGGCAGATTCATTAATTATCGATGGATTGGAGGTTGGTAAAATAAAGGGTTCATCTATTTACAATCACGAAGAGAAGAATCTGAAATTAGATGTCGATCTGTATTATCAAGGAGATCGAAATGTGAAGCTATATGGTGATATATATCCGCGGCGAAACGAAGACCAGCTTGATTTGAGGCTTCAGGTTGATAAGTTTAGACTTACGCTTTTGGAGCCATTTATCGAACGTCAATTATCCGATATGAGTGGGGAGGTTAATGGTACCATTGATCTCACAGGAAAATTGAAGAAGATGTATCTAAATGGCAGTTTATCAATGACCGAGTTTGTTGGCAAGGTAGGTTACCTGAAAACCAAGTATTCTATCCCCAAGGGTGATATCATATTTGAGGACGATTTTATTGGCATGGACGCTGTGGAAGTGAATGATGAAAAGGAATCAAAGGGGTTTTTGACAGCTACAGTATTTCACGAAAATTTCAGCAATTTCAACTACGACATCTACATCGATGCGGACAACTTCACAGCGTTAAACACGACCTCTGCAGATAATCCTTCATACTATGGAACTGCAAATATCACTGGAGATGTGAGTATCAGCGGTTACCAAGGACAGATGGACATTGAGGTGATTGCTAAAACGAATAAAAAGACGAAGCTGAGTATTCCACTCGATGATGGAGGCGATGTGAGTGAGTTAGACTACATACGCTTTATTCAACCAAGGAGCGGAGTCATTGAGAAGGATAGTCGCTACGATGCACTTGCCTCTGAGTTAAGGGGGTTGAGTTTGAATTTCCAACTGGAGGTTACGGATGATGCAGAGCTTCAGATCATCTTCGACGAAAAAATCGGAGATGTGGTCAAGGTCAAAGGGGTTGGAGATATACTTATGGAGATCAACAACCGAGGAACTTTTGCCATGTATGGGACTTACCAAATTTCACAAGGAGATTATTTATTTACACTTCAGAATGTGATCAATAAGAGGTTCAATGTTCGGCCGGGTAGTAGAATTGTGTGGAATGGCTCTCCGTATGACGCGCAGGTCGACTTAGCAGCAATCTATGGATTGAAAGCATCCCCATTTCCAATAACGGCTTCTGTAGGAGATACCTCAGAGGTTTATAAGAAGAGAATGCCTGTGGACGTCTACTTGAACATGAACGGTCCACTGCTCGAGCCTCTAATCACATTCGATATAGACATACCGAGCCTTCCCGAGTCCGACATAGCCAATCAGCTATTGGATCCATCTGTGACTAGCGAACAGGATATGAATGAGCAAGTTTTCGCTTTGCTCCTTGCTAACACCTTCTTTAATTCACAAGATGGAATAGGAGGGTTCAAAACAGGGCAGAGGACAACGTATGAAATGGTGAGCAATCAATTTAGTAACTGGTTAAGCCAGTATTTTGATAATGTGGACATCGGGGTAAATTACCGTCCAGGTGATGAAGACCAACAACTCGGAACTCAAACCGAAGTGGAAATTAGTACAGAGTTATTCAATGAACGTGTCCTAGTTGAAGTCAACGGAAGTGTTCAAGGTCAGGATGGTACATCAACGGATGGGAGGAATGTGGCTGGCGAATTCAATGTTGAGTATAAAATTAATGAAGAAGGAACTTTCCGTGCTCGAGTCTATAACGAGGCGAATAATTATAATCCAGTCAATCTCAATCAATCACCTTATACCCAGGGCGTAGGATTGTTTTATCGAAAAGAATTTGGGAAGATTGGTGACTTGTTTAGGAGCAAAAACAAAGAGGATTAATCTCAGGACTTTCTTGAAGAAAAAAGCCCCTCGATTCCGATAAATATTGGAGTACGAAGGGCCTTTCTATTTTAGTACTCGTTCTTATTGAATGATCACACGTTGATCGAATCTCAATCCTTCTCCCGTTATCGTCAGGATGTAGACTCCGCGTGCCGTTGTTCCTAAGTCATATGAGTTTCTTGTGTCAATTCCTGACTCAATGCGAACATTCTCTCTCAGAACACTCTGTCCATTCACATTCATCAAGTTTACATCATACATTCCTGATTCTAGACCCGTCGTCTTAAGAACGAATTGTCCACGGTTTGGATTCGGGAAGAGGATGATGCCCGGAGCACTTCCTGACCTTAATTCTTCTACTGTGACATTCACACAAGTATCGAATACCACGATAACACCATCAGATCCTTCACAGCCCGCAAATTGACTCACGGTCACTTGGTAGTATCCACTTTGGTTAACCGTGAGTGTTTGTGATGTGTCGCTCGTTGACCATACATAGTTATTGAATCCAGCTCCTGCATCCAGAGTAACTCCAGAGGCTGTATCATCAAGACAAACGACAGTGTCGTTTCCAATATTTATAACAGGTGGAGCGAAGAATTCAACTCCAACGCTATCAGTCGCTGAACATCCAACAGAATTTGTGATTGTAACATCATAAGTTCCTGTGCTCGTCACAGTGATTGAATTCGAGAAAGTTCCATTGCTCCAGAAGTATGTTGTGTACCCGCTTCCTGGTGTCACGATCACTTCGTCTCCATCGCAAGCCGCGATATCAGCACCAAGTTCAACCGTTGGCGAATCGAAGAAATATCCAACACTGGTTTGACCAATAGCGATACATCCGTTTGTGTCTGTAACAGAAACTGCATACGTCCCAACTCCTAACGAGAAGGCTGTATCATTTGTTTGTCCCATTGGGTCATTCCATGCGAAGTTGAATGGATCGTCTCCAACAGCGATTACATATGCAACTCCACCTGTTTCATTCGAACAATTGTTGTCCACTGAGTTCATTGAGAGGACAGGAGCTCCATCATTGCTCAAGGCAACACTTCCGGAATCTAAACAACCAGCTGAGTCAGTAACAGTTACTGTATAGTATCCAGCAAAAAGGCTATCTGCATAAGGAAGAGTGATTGCATTTGGATCATCCCATAAATATGTCACTATTGGTCCTTGAGAGTTAAACACGTTCACAAGAATGTTTCCGTCGTTCTCACCACAAGCAGGGGAGTTGGTCAAGAACTGGAAGTTCATTGGTAATGGTTCATCAACTACAAACAAGTCGGTCACAACACATCCACTATCATCTGTTACTGTGATCTCATAAACACCAGCCCCAAGTCCTGTTTCAGTTGAATCTGTGCCACCAGTACTCCAATTATAGGAGTATGGATATGTTCCACCGTTGACAATTGCTGCGGCGTTTGCATCAGCCAATCCGTTGCACGAAGCATTGTCGAACGTTACTAGAAGTCCTGGAGCATTGATCCAATTGACGATTAACGTGTCATTTATTTCGCATCCTGCCGAATCCGAAATAGTTAATCCATAGTTGCCAGCAAAGACATTGATAATCGTGCTCGTTGTGTCACCGGTGGACCAGTCATATTCGTATGCACCATTTCCAGTTAAAACGGTAATTGCAACGCTACCAGTTGGAGATGTACAGTTCGAGTTGGAAATGACACTACTATAGGTAATCGGTGTATGAAGAATTACTTCAACACTATCAGAATTCACACATCCAATACCATCAGATACGGTAACACCATATGTTCCACCAGCAGTCACCGTAATAAACGGTGCGCCGCTCCCTGTACTCCAAGAATATGTTGTAAACCCTAATCCAGGACTCAGATCCACTGAGTCGGCACATGCAACGGTATCGTTACTCAAGCTCATGAGCGGTGCAGGATTATCAAATCCGACAGAAATGCTGTCGATCGTGATACAACCGTTAGAATCTGTCACTGTCGCGAAATAAGTGTCGTTGACAAGAAGTGATGCTGTATCGTTTGTCTGGGCATTTGGGTCGCTCCATTCATAAGAGAATGGACTTGTTCCACTTGCTGTCACAACAGCCATTCCTGTTCCGAGGTTCTCACAAAATGCGTTCACAGCACTCATTGAAAGAGCAGGACCGTTCACGTTATTGACGATGGTCAATGCCGTTTCAGTACATCCGTTTGGAGCGGTAGTTGTTACTGTGTAGAGACCAGCAGGTACGCTATAAGCTGTATCTGTGATTTGAGTCGAAGGATCATTCCAAGCATAAGTATAAGCTGCTGGAGGCGTGATTGATGCTATCGCAGCATAACCATTAGAATCTCCGCAGTCTGCATTGAGAGCGGCCGTGGTGATTATAATGGCATCTGGCTCACCAACATCTACTGTGTCAATTGCATGACATCCACTGTCATCCTCGATGGTGACATAATAGGTGCCAGCAACGATGTTTGAAATCGTATCTGTCGAACCGCCATTGCTCCAATCGAAGTCGAATGGTGAAGCACCACCGCTTGTTATGATGACTGCAGCAAGACCATCAGAAGTTCCATTACAACTCGCATCTTCTGAGTAGGTGCTTGTTGTCATGTCTGAATTGTCGAATACGAAGAAGTCATCTGCTCCGAAGCATCCATTTTGGTCCGTTACAGTAACTGTGTAATTACCCCAAGCAAGGTTAATGGCGCTAACGCCCCCAATTTGTCCGGTGCTCCAGTTGATCTGATAGTTTCCTCCTCCTTGAATATTTGTAACCAGTGCGGCTCCATTTGCTGTTCCGCAATCTGCAGAATCAACTTCTACATCGAATGCCAGAAGAGCGTTGATTACAATATTTGCTTCGTCAAAGTTTTGACATCCATTGATGTCTGTAACAGTAACGGTATATGTTCCAGTTGCACTTGCTGATATAGTTTGAGTAATCTCACCTGTATTCCATTGGTATGCTGAAGCAAATCCAGCATCAAGCATGTAGCCTGTGTCACAGATTGCTGTGTCGTTACCAAGATCAACAAGCGGCAGAGGATTCATTTCAATGAGTGTAACACATGCTGAATCTGAACATCCATTCTGGTCTGTAACTGTCACACAGTGCTCACCTGCAGTCAGGTTGCTTACACTGGATGTTGTTGAACCATTTGGCCATAAGTAACTAAATGGACTCGATCCGCCAGTAGCGAGTACTGAAGCGTATCCATCATTTCCTCCGACACAAGTCACATTCACGAATGAGTCTATGGAAAGGAATATGGAATCTGGTCCAAATATCGCAGCCGTCGCGGTATCAACGCAGCCATTGTCATCTGTTACAGTCACTATATATGTCCCAGCTGGAACATTAAATAAGGTGTCGTTCGACGCAGTCAATCCTGCTGGCCAAGCGTAGGAGTAAGGAGATGTTCCTCCCGCAGCCCCGGCAATTGCCATACCTGAAGAGTCGCCAGCACAGCCAGTTGAGTCTTCTAGGACAATGCTCGCCACCAACAACGTTGGTTCAGTCAGCGCTGAGCTAAAGATGTTTGAACATCCATTAGAATCAGTGATCGTCACTGTATACGTTCCAGCTCCAAGGTTACTAGCAGTATCTGAACTAGATCCAGAACTCCACGAATAACTGAATGGAGATGTTCCTCCTGAGCCAGAGGCTATGAGTGAACCATCCGTAGCTCCATTACAACTAATTGCAATAGAACTAAACGTATTCAAAATAGTGCCTGGTTCTTGAACCACTGCAGCTAAAGCCGTGTCGCATCCATTATCATCCGTTACGGTGATTGTATAAGTGCCAGCTGTTAGCCCAGTAAGACCTGTAGCGGAGCTACCTGTATTCCAAGCATAGGTATATGGAGTTGTTCCTCCTAATACTGTTGTTGAAATCGCTCCATCTGAACCTCCATTACAGTTCACATCAGTAATCGTAATCGCAAGATCTAATGTATCTGGAGCTACTATTGTGAATGAGTCAAATTGCCAACAGCCATTTCCGTCTCTGAACTCCATGTAGTAAGTTCCTGTTGAATAACCAGTAGATGAGTTTGAAGTCGAATCACTTCCATTTGGCCATAAATATGAGATCGAGCCAGTTCCTCCTGTTACAGTTGCGGTTACAGAACCATTTGAGGCTGTCGCGCACAAGGCACTATCCGTTGTAAACGCGATTTCAATTGAATCCGGATGTGTTAGTGTAAATGAAGCGGTATCCGAGCACCCGTTGTCATCAGTAATTGTCAATATGAAAGTGCCATCAACCCCTAGGTACAATACTGAGTCATTTCCAGAAGGGAAAGCTCCAGTCGGCCATGAATACGTGTATGGCATAGTCCCTCCTGTAGCTGATCCGGCGACTCGAGCACTGTCAGAATACCAACAGTCATAGTCGTTGTATACATCTGTTGATGCGACCAAGGTGTTTGGCTCAGTAATCGTTACTGAAGCTGAATCAGAACAGCCGTTGTCATCCGTTACGGTCACACTGTACGTTCCAGCAGTTAATCCGGTGATGTTGGCGGAGGTTCCTCCTGTGTTCCAAGAATAGGAGTAAGGAGATGTGCCTCCAGATCCAGAAGCGGTTGCCTCGCCATCAGCTGAACCATTACAACTTGCATTTTCATCAACAACAGCTGAAGCCACAAGAGCCGTAGGTTCGGTAATGGTGACAGTTTCTATATCCTCACATGCGTTGTCATCTGTAACTGTTACCGTGTATGTTCCGGCAGTGAGTCCAGTGATGGCAGCAGAGCTAGATCCAGTATTCCAAGAGTATGAGTATGGTGATGTTCCACCAGAGCCAGAAGCTGTAGCAGTTCCATCATTACCACCATTACACAAGACGTTAGTCGATGTGATTGACGCGACCAAAATAGTTGGCTCAGTAATCGTAACTGATGCTGTGTCTTCACAACCATTGTCGTCTGTTACTGTCACTACATAAGTTCCAGCTGTTAGACCAGTCGCAGTTGCAGAAGAACCTCCTGAACTCCAAGAGTAAGAGTAAGGGGATGTTCCACCTGAAGCGGAAGCTGTAGCCTCACCGTCATTTCCGCCGTTACAGCTAACATGCTGATCAACTGTTGCACTCGCAACCAACAGTGTTGGCTCGGTAATCGTGATTTGATCTGTGTCAGTACATCCGTTGTCATCGGTGACGGTGACGGTATATGTACCAGCACCCAATCCAGTTTCGGTTGCAGAAGATCCGCCAGAGCTCCAAGAGTAGGAGTAAGGAGATGTTCCACCAGAACCGGAAGCAGTTGCTTCGCCATCATTTCCTCCATTACAAGAAACGTCTTGATCAACAGTCGCAGAGGCAACTAAAACGGTCGGTTCCGTAATTGTAACGGAGGTCGTGTCAGTACACCCGTTATCATCTGTAACGGTACATATATATGTCCCAGGGCCTAAGTTGGTCGCTGTCGCGAGTGACGAACCTGAACTCCATGAGTATGAGTATGGGGATGTGCCTCCAGTAACACTGGCAGTCGCTTGGCCATCTGCGGCGCCGTTACAACTTACATTTTCATCAACAACAGCTGAAGCCACAAGAGCCGTAGGTTCGGTAATGGTCACTGATGCCGTGTCTTCACAACTGTTTGCATCGGTCACTGTGACGACATATGTGCCTGCTGCTAGACCTGTTTCTGTTGCAGATGTTCCGCCCGAGCTCCATGCGTATGAATATGTCGTTGTTCCACCGGAAGCAGATGCCGTTGCTTCACCATCAGCTCCACCATTACAAGAAACATTTTGATCAATGGAAGCTGAGGCGACAAGGATAGCTGGCTCTGTGATGGTTACAGTTTCTGTGTCTTCACAAGCATTGTCATCAGTAACTGTTACAGTATAAGTGCCAGCGCCTAACCCTGTTTCAGTAGCAGCAGATCCGCCTGAACTCCAAGAGTAAGAGTAAGGCGATGTTCCACCGGAACCAGAAGCAGTTGCTTCACCGTCCGTTCCTCCATTACAAGATACGTTCTGATCAACCGAAGTCGCGGCGACCAAGACAGCTGGTTCCGTAATTGTTGCTGTTGCTGTTTCTGTACAGCCATTATCATCTGTGATAGTTACTGTATACGTGCCAGCACCTAGCCCTGAAGCAGTCGCGGTGTTAGCGCCTGAACTCCATGAGTAAGAATATGGCGATGTTCCTCCGGATGCGCTTGAATAAATTATCCCGTCGAACAATCCGTTACATGAAATATTTTGAGTTGAATCTATGGTAGCAACCAATACAGTCGGTTCAGTGATTATAACGGTTTCGGTGTCTTCACATGCATTATCATCAGTGACGGTTACGGTATATGTGCCAGCTCCAAGGCCAGTTTCAGTAGCAGATGTTCCACCTGAGCTCCAAGAGTAGGAGTAAGGAGATGTTCCGCCTGATCCAGATGCGGTTGCTTCGCCATCCGTAAATCCGTTACAGCTAACATTTTCATCCACCACTGCAGAAGCCACAAGAGCCGTAGGTTCGGTAATGGTGACAGTTTCTATATCCTCACATGCGTTGTCATCTGTAACTGTTACCGTGTATGTTCCGGCAGTGAGTCCAGTGATGGCAGCAGAGCTAGATCCAGTATTCCAAGAGTATGAGTATGGTGATGTTCCACCAGAGCCAGAAGCTGTAGCAGTTCCATCATTACCACCATTACACAAGACGTTAGTCGATGTGATTGACGCGACCAAAATAGTTGGCTCAGTAATCGTAACTGATGCTGTGTCTTCACAACCATTGTCGTCCGTTACGGTTACAGTATAAGTGCCAGCGCCTAATCCGGTTTCGGTAGCTGCTGATCCACCTGAACTCCATGAGTAGGAGTAAGGTGATGTTCCACCTGAACCGACAGCAGTCGCCTCGCCGTCGTTTCCACCATTACAAGAGACATTCTGATCAACAGAAGCCGTAACGTCTACAGCAGTTGAAGGCTGAGTAATTGTGATTTGATCTGTATCTGTACATCCGTTGTCGTCTGTTACAGTTACGGTGAATGTTCCAGCCGTAAGCCCTGTTGCAGTCGCTGAAGAAGCACCTGAACTCCAGGAGTAGGAATAAGGGGATGTTCCACCAGAACCCGAAGCAGTTGCTTCACCGTCACTACCGCCGAAGCAGCTAACGTCTTGATCAACCGAAGCAGAGGCCACAAGTGGCGTTGGCTCGGTGATGGTTACAGTTTCTGTGTCTTCACATGCATTATCATCAGTAACTGTTACTGTATAAGTACCAGCTCCAAGACCAGTTTCTGTTGCAGATGAACCTCCTGAACTCCAAGCGTATGAGTAAGGTGATGTTCCTCCAGATCCAGCTGCAGTTGCGCTTCCTGTGCTTGCTCCATTACAACCAACGTTTGTTGACGATGAGATGGAAGCGACCAATACAGTTGGCTCAGTAATAGTTACCGTTTCAGTGTCCTCACAAGCGTTGTCATCTGTAACTGTTACCGTGTATGTTCCGGCAGTGAGTCCAGAGATCGTTGTCGAAGAAGATCCTGTATTCCAAGAGTAGGAATAAGGAGATGTTCCACCTGATCCAGAAGCTGTAGCGGCTCCATCATTTCCACCGTTACAAGAAACGTTGGTAGAAGATCCGATTGAAGCAACCAGAATTGTTGGTTCAGTGATCGTTACTTGATCAGTTTCTTCACAACCATTGTCGTCCGTTACGGTTACAGTATAAGTGCCAGCGCCTAATCCGGTTTCGGTAGCTGCTGATCCACCTGAACTCCATGAGTAGGAGTAAGGTGATGTTCCACCTGAACCGACAGCAGTCGCCTCGCCGTCGTTTCCACCATTACAAGAGACATTCTGATCAACAGAAGCCGTAACGTCTACAGCAGTTGAAGGCTGAGTAATTGTGATTTGATCTGTATCTGTACATCCGTTGTCGTCTGTTACAGTTACGGTGAATGTTCCAGCCGTAAGCCCTGTTGCAGTCGCTGAAGAAGCACCTGAACTCCAGGAGTAGGAATAAGGGGATGTTCCACCAGAACCCGAAGCAGTTGCTTCACCGTCACTACCGCCGAAGCAGCTAACGTCTTGATCAACCGAAGCAGAGGCCACAAGTGGCGTTGGCTCGGTGATGGTTACAGTTTCTGTGTCTTCACATGCATTATCATCAGTAACTGTTACTGTATAAGTACCAGCTCCAAGACCAGTTTCTGTTGCAGATGATCCGCCTGAACTCCATGAGTAAGTGTAGGGAGAAGTTCCACCAGTACCAGCAGCAGTTGCTTGACCAGTAGTTCCTCCGTTACAATTAACATTGGATGAAGAGGAGATAGAAGCCACCAACACAGTTGGCTCTGTGATGGTCACTGTTTCAGTGTCCTCACAAGCATTGTCATCTGTAACTGTTACAGTGTATGTTCCAGCAGTCAACCCACTGATTGTTGTAGACGAGGATCCTGTATTCCAAGAGTACGAGTAAGGTGATGTTCCACCTGTTCCAGTAACCGTTGCTGCTCCATCACTACCTCCGTTACACGATACGTTCGTCGAAGAGAAGTTTCCGGTTACCGGCGTTGGTTCTGTAATGGTTACAGTTTCTGTGTCTTCACATGCATTATCATCAGTAACTGTTACTGTATAAGTACCAGCTCCAAGACCAGTTTCTGTTGCAGATGATCCGCCTGAACTCCATGAGTAAGTGTAGGGAGAAGTTCCACCAGTACCAGCAGCAGTTGCTTGACCAGTAGTTCCTCCGTTACAATTAACATTGGTGGAGCTCGTAATGCTCACACTGACAGCTGTTGAGGGTTGAGTCAAAGTTGCAAAACCTGTAGAGGTGCAACCATTATCATCCGTCATGGTGACCAGATACGTCCCTGCAGTCAACCCGGTAGCTGTGGCCGTTGAGGCGCCACTACTCCAAGAAAATGAATATGGTGTTGTTCCACCAGAACCACTTGAATAAATAGCTCCGTCATTTCCATTGAAACAACTTATGTTTTGCGTGCTGTCAATTGTGACAAGTGGAGCGGACGAGGGCTCAGTAATGGTGGCAGTTTCGCTCACTGTACAGCCATTATCATCTGTCACAGTCAAAGTATATGTTCCAGCAGTTAAGCCGAAAATCGAACTGTTCGTAGAACCGTTGCTCCATGAATAGTCATAGGGAGAGGTTCCTTGTGTAGCAAATGCAAAGGCAGATCCAGTCCCGAATCCAGAACATGCCACGTTATTCTCGAATATCACCACCTGCAGTTGATCAGGCTCATCAACCTCGATGTCATCAATGAATTGACAGTTTGTTCCGTCATCCACAGTAACCGAATAAGTGCCCGCAGTGAGTCCACTGATAGAACTCGCAGAAGATCCAGTGTTCCAGGAATATGTGTATGAACCAGTTCCACCACTAACAGAAACAGAGGCCGTTCCATCGCTACCACCGTTGCAGCTTACATCTGTCGCCGAAACTGTTCCTGAAGGACCAGCAGTTACCGTAATATATGTGGTAGCCGAGTCGGTACAACCGTTACCGCCGGTACCTACAACGGAATAGAGTGTGTTGCCCGCAGGACTAGCTAAAACGGTAGCTGAAGTCGATGAGTTGAGACCCGTTCCCGGTGACCATAAATAGGTGCTTGCTCCTGATGCCGTAATCGAGACCGCGTTACTGCAGTAGTATGCACTATCTAAACTTGTTACGACCGTAGGGGGAGCTTCAACGGTGATTGTTACACTATCGCAACCACTTACTAATCCGCAATTCACGTCAATGTATGCCACATAATAAGTCGTCGTTGTTGTTGGTGATACTTCGAGAGTATATCCAGAGTCGATTGCAGCGCTGATGCTTCCTGCAACGGTTGGACACGAATCAGTAAACCAATATGGCTTAAAAGTGGAATAGTCAAATGAGATTGCAACCAAGCCTCTCCAAATTCGATTATGATCCAAACAGCTAACATTAGAACCTCCGTATGCGTCGCCGTCCAATTGAATTTCACCATCTGACGCCCATTCTTCAAGCGTAGCAAGGTCAATTGTTACCTGCGCAGTGTCAAAGTTTCTGTCGCACTGTGAGCCGGTGCTTAAGGAGTCTATGATTAATGTGTTGCCTTCACCACTTAGTCTAACGCCCTCTCCTTGACCACCTCCTCCGGACGGAGTAGGGTCATCGAGGTCACCCATGAAGAAGAATTCGACCAGCGCATCACTGGTTGGAATTCCTTGAAATCCATCAAAGTCAAAGTTGAGGTCACCAGCGGTAATAGTCGTGTACTGATCGTTAGTCTGGTTCTTGTACTCATATTCAACGTCAGGAATCCCGACATTCAGAGTTATTGTATCCGTAACATTCGAGCATGTGCTTGTCGCTGATGCTGTAATCGATGGAGCCGATGGGACTTCCTTTTCAGTGATCGTAACATTCACAGTACGAGTCGTACTAGAATCATCGGTTATTGTAACTGTGTAGTTTCCAGCAGTCAAATTTGAAATAGTAGCCGTTGTATCGCTTGTGTTCCAGGAATAGCTATACGGGGATTCTCCATATTCGCCGATAGCGGTTGCGCTACCGGAGTTATCTCCTTCGCACTCAATATTAGTGCTGTTGTATCCAGTAGAAATGAGAACATCATCAATGGCGCGGTCACCAATGTTTTGAGTCCATCCTGATCCGCCAACCACGGCGCGGAATTGTATTTTAATCGTTTGACCAGCAAACGAGTCTAACGGGACAGCTCTGTAACTCCAGCTATTTCCTAGGTTTCCGGTATAGCTAGCAAGGGTTGTCCAAGTTGGACTTGTGGATGATGGGTTGGTAGTTACCCGCACAGTCATGGTTCCAAGGGCTCCAGCATTTCCAAATTGGTGTAATCGAAAGCTTAGGAAGGGGGCTTGACCTGAAGGTAGCGTGATACACGGGCTCATCAATGTGGCCTCATCACCACTGCTAAGTCCGGATCGTTCTGTATACATGTAGTTCGATCCTTCGTATGCCGAACTTGGTCCCGTATTGTTTGAAGATGTTGCACCGGAATGCAGATACCAGTCAAAGTCATCATTGTCATCTTGATACCAATTCTCGAGACCGGTTTCAAAATTTTGAGGATGTGGGAAGGTTGTTACCGTGTTGTTACACTGGCTGAATCCGTAGCTATGTGTAAGGATTAGAGCAAGAGCTGGCGCGAATACGCGTGAGAGTATGATTAGCCTCATAGGACGACTGTTAGGTTAACGTTAACACGTCGGTGTTAGTAAGATGAACACCGAAGGTATTGCCTAGAACGTAATTGGAACACCTGTGGTTGGCTAACTACTGAATATTATAGATGAAGCGCTCGATTATGAAGATGAATTTTCATTAGTCTTGGGCGAATACAAATCCAGAAAAAAAATTATCGGCAGGAGTTGTTTTGTATCCGTGAAAGAAGATATTTGCAGCCGCTTAATCAAGCAGTTTTCGGAACGAACAGATTAATACAATACATAGATGTCGACAAGAATTAGACTACAGCGCCACGGTAAAAAAGGAAAACCATTTTTTCACATCGTAGTGGCCGATCAAAGATCAAAGAGAGACGGACGTTATATCGAAAGACTCGGATCTTACAACCCAAACACAAATCCTGCAACAATTGACCTAGACTTCGATCGAAGTGTATACTGGGTTGCTGTTGGAGCGGAACCTAGCGATACGGCACGAGCAATCCTGTCTTATAGAGGTGTGCTTCACAAGGAGCACCTATTAAGAGGTGTGAAGAAAGGCGCGTTGACCGAAGAGCAAGCTGAGACAAAGTTCAATGCATGGCTTGACGAAAAAGGTTCAAGAATTCAGTCCAAGGTTGATACGTTAGCGAAAGTTGATGCGGATGCTTTAAATGCTAGACTAGCAGCTGAGAAAGAGGTTAATGATGCGAGAATAACCGCTCGTAATCAGGAGCTAGCGGAAGCTGCTGCACCAGCAGAGGAGCCAGCAACGGAAGAAGCTCCAGCTGAAGAGGCTGCTGCACCAGCAGAGGAGCCAGCAACGGAAGAAGCTCCAGCTGAAGAGGCTGCTGCACCAGCAGAGGAGCCAGCAACGGAAGAAGCTCCAGCTGAAGAGGCTGCTGCAC